>OATU01000381.1_pt1 | contig 40223 bp, 49 predicted proteins | sample 1516711 | NCBI WGS metagenome assembly OATU01 (sample SAMEA2579971, study PRJEB22360) | human gut metagenome | biome: human gut; feature: human-associated habitat; material: faeces | place: Denmark | collected 2008/2010 | reverse complement strand
ACCTCCTAAAATACTAAAATCCTAACATTTTAACAAAATAACCTATCAAACCGCCCACTATTGCCGTAATAATGGCGGTAACGACTGTTTCGTATCGCTTTGTAGGACGTTTTTCTATTTCGTCCACACGTTCGGTTATATCATTTACGTCCCCACGCATTGCTTTAGTTTCCGTAGCTATGATGTGGACGCTTTCAGTCAGCTTGTCCAAGCTGTCTAAACGGTGGTGCGCCGACTTTGTGGACTGTTCTACCGCAGTCAGTCTCTCCCATAACTCTTTTTCATTTTCTGTTTCCACTATAATGTCCTCCTAATTTTTATTGATTTCTGCAACCAACTCTGTGTAATCATCTTCTGTTAATCCACCAGATAAGACAAGCACATCAAATTTTTCAAGCATTTGTTCTTTGCCCATCTTTCCAACAGCTACAATCTTCTTACACAATCCGTATGAACGTCCGTGATTCATATTTCATACCTCCTATTCCGTTATTCCCATTTCCAACATTGACAATCGCACATCAACATCAAGCATAAACTCGTCCGTATATTCAGGCAAAGACGCTTCATATGCTTCTTTACTGCCATACTTGACTATTTCGGCTAATTCAGTATATGGGTCATCTGTGCGTAACACTATCCCCTCTGCCCATTTATATGGGTTGTCCAATTCTTCTACATTCTGAACACTTAACAATTTATGCTTGTCAACATAATTTGTTTTAAAACCGTTTACTTCTTCCTCGTCCAAGAAATACTCAAGTGTTAGGTCAAAGTTATCTGGATTATCAAAACCTTCGTCCAAAAATTTTACTGACTTTAACGTTTTCAAAGTCACTATATAATTTACACACTGTACTATATTGTTAGGTGTAATTCTAAAAAATTCACTTATATTCATAGTCTTCCTCCATATTAACTTACGCTTCTAAATGACGGTGCTGCCATTCCCGAAACTGTCTTAGTATCTGTTGTTGACGTGCCCGTACCATTTGTGCCTATCCAAGTTGATTGATTTGTATAGCAAGCCTCAAAGAAACAATAATTTTTCAATGTAGCCAAACTCGCCGCCGAAAACCATAACTTACAGTTAGATGCCATACAATAAGCACAGAAAATCACTGACGCCGATATATACAAGTCACAATGGTTAATATGAGATGCACTAAAATAGCCTTCTGCTTGAAGTATCTTAATTCGGCAGTTAGCAAGACTGTTAAAGTTTCCTGTTGTCGTTTCTGATTGACTAAATCGCCTACATTCAATTTGTGTGCCAATAATATTCATTGTAGAGTCGTCCTCAATATAGCTATGATTGCTACTAACAGTTGTGCCTATATGCTTTATAAAACCGCCAACCATACTACCCTCACACCTGTAAAAAACACCATTGCTAAGTGTGTTATTACTTGTTGTAGGAAATATTATATCTGTGTCAATAATTTCGGCAGTACAATCTCTAAATATCCACCAACAAGGATGGCTGTTATCATAGCGTTTTGCAGGCAATGTTACAGATATTCTACTATTCTTTAACTTCACTTTACAATTAAAGAATATTGAATCTGTGTTGTGCATTGTGTTTGCATAACTGATTGAACAATTATCAATTTGCAGTACGTCATAATCGTTAAAAGCACCTGCATTAGGACTAATATTACTTGTGGATAAAAAATTTATATCCATATTTGTAAGATGTAATGTTGGACTTGTACCCACAAGGTTTGATATAAGAAAAATATAACTTGTGTTGACTTTAGTAATACCCCTACCTTGTCCCTCAATTACAACATTCTTCTTTTGCAGAAGTCTGCTCGACAAATTATATGTCCCCTCTAAAAGGATAATTTTTCCCCCGTCTGTTAAAGAGTCCATTGCTTTTTGAATAACTATATCGTCATCTGTTCCCGAACATTTAAAGTCACAGTACCTTGTCACCGTCGATGAACCGACTGTTATAACAGATGGCTTACCTGAAACAAACTGCTTATCAGATGATAGTGCTACCCAGTATGTACCATCATACACAAATTCAACAATTTCATTCGTCGACCAAGAATTGTATTGAGTTATAGCATCATATGAACCGTCTGCTCGTAATAGCTTTACTTCTTTTGCTCCTGTTGAATTTACATTTAGCGTAACTTTACCTTGTGTTCCGGCGAAAGGATAAGTAAACCTTACTAAAACCCTCACTCCTGTTAGTAGTTTAAAATTAGTAATGCTCAATCTTCTATCGCTTATTGATGGACTGTCGGGGCATACTGCATAAGGCGGTTGTTGCCATATCGGAGCACCGCTTCCGTTGCTGATTAAATTATATCCGGTCGTTCCCGCACTTGTCGGCGCATACCACGACTTGCTTGCCGTTGCCGAACCGTTATAGCTCGTTGCTGAGCCGTTCATTGTCAGTGTCAATGAATTAGGATTTTGCATTGATGTAGGCTTGTTGGATAGGTCAGTATATGAACCTGTAAACGCTACCGTTTTTAGGTCAGTGAATTTTGCTTTCAATTCGTCATCTGCCGCCTGTCGGTCCGAAATTTCAGTTGTCAGTTTTGTTGTATTGGCAGTAATTTTTGATGTATTCGCGTTAATATCATCACGCAATACCGCCACACATTCATCATCATAACAAACGGCCGACTGTATTAATGTTTTCTGTTTACACGCATTCCCCGTCGGGTCACCGTTTGTATAAAAGTTATCCGATACAATTCGGAATGAAATTGATTTAATTTCTTTTTTTACAGGGATTTCAATTTTAAATTTTGTTGTTTTATACGTTTCTGATGTGCCGTTTATCGTGATTGTTTTATCACCTGTATCGGTTGCTGTGTAATATGACTGTCCGAATGTTTCTGTTGTTGTATCAGTGTATGTAATCAATACGTCTGTTTCACCTATATTCAAACCGCCGATGTTGCAACCGTCCCCTGCTATATGACGTGACGCCACATTGAATGTCAATTCTAATGTGGTTTCCGTTTTCGGTTTACGGTGGAAATTATCAACAACAAAATTGTGATACAAATACGTTCCGTTTTCAAACGAACCCGAATATGACAAATACTGTACACCGCTGTCGTCAGTGACTAATGTGTTGTCACTGTTGACGTATTTAGATAAATCATAAAACAGGTTATCCGTTGTCAGTTCTGTATTTATATCTGATATTTTTGCTTTCAACTCGTTGTCCGCCGCCTGTCGGTCTGAAATTTCAGTAATGATTTTTTCAGTCAGTGAATATTCTACGTCCTCTCTGTCTGAAATTTCAGTTGTCAGTTTTGTTGCAATTTCATTGACCGCCGCCAAAAATGAATTTTTATTATCGGTTTTTAATGCTCTCAAATCTTTGATACCGTCAAACTTCAGTTGACCCGCATACATTTCGGCAACTTCGGCTTTCATATATGTTACCGCTATCTTTGCAACATTTCCCGCTTCGGGTTGCTCTGTAACTTCTAATCCGAGTTTACCTGTATATTGGTCATAGAGCAAATTAACCCACTTTTCGCCTTCTTCGCCCTTTTCCGCAGAAAAAGAAGCTGAAATCGGCTCTGTTTGTATCGCTGAATTCCCGTCCAAAAAGATTTTAGTCTGCACCGCCAAACTGTTTATCGTTATTGTGCCGTCACCGTATGACGTGTTAATGTCTATAGATAAATCTGATTTTTCCAAACTGTGCGTTATTGTATGGACAACATCTGTTTCCTTGCCATACAAATCGGTTTTATCAGCTTTCTCGCCGTTCAGTATATCGTCGGCGTTTGTTCTGTTTGTCTGTTCGGTTAAAATTTGTTCTCGCAATTCACTGTCACCGACCCGCCTGTTTTTCGCCTCTGCGTCAATATTCCCTTGTAACGTATTGTCGGTACTTTCCCTCGCCTTTTTCTCTGCCGTAATTTGGTCCGACAGTCCTACATCAGCATTGGTGCGTTGCGTTATTTCTGTGTCCAATTTGTCGGACAGTGTGTTGTGGTCGGTTTGAATTGTCGTGAAATTATCACGGACAGTTTTCCACCAATCCTTTAACAGCGTTTTTCCGCTAAAATTAAAATTTAATTTCATTTTATCATTCCTTTCTAATCGTAATCGATTGGGATTTTTCATTAAAAAAACACGCCGTAAGCGTGCTATGGTGGTATTCGTCTGTACATTGTGTCACCTCATTTTTGGTACGAAAAAAGCACGCCGTAAGACGTGCTTAATTTCAATATTATAATGTTAAAGTTTTTTCCCAGTCCTTTGGAAAACCATAATCTTCAGGACTTACAACATCTTTATATTCTTCAAAGATTTGAGCAATATTAGAAATTATGTAATTATTCCATTCATCTTTACTTGGCATTAAAAAACGCATTACATTTATAATGTCATATATGCAGTGAGATATATTATTCATACTATGTTTTTTACTCTTTTTAGGTGTCTTCTGTACCTTAAATCTATATAACCTCATATAGTGTGCGCATACATTTCGTAAATAAGATATACATTCAATCCAGCTCTCCAAATAAACGGAACCTATATTAAATTTTGATGCAATCTTCTTTTTTAGAGGTGTCTTTAAATTTTTATAACAATTCCACACCATTCCTAAGGTAAAAATTTCAATAGCTACCCAAATAGGAAATCTTCTGTCATATTTCTTTATGTGATGTTTTACGAATGGTATTTTACTATTTCTATTTATTGCTTGTCCAAATTTTTGTAGTAGTTTTTGGTGTTCTTCTTCATCCACGAAAATATCTTTGTTTAAGTAAGATGTTGCACAGGTATTCATCGCTATTACATAAGCGATTTTCGTCTTTAAATTATGTTCAATACTCTCTATCGCGTATAATATAGTAGACCTAATACGTCTATCGCATAGATATATTCTATACGCTTGATTAAAAGAAATGTTTTCGTAATTGTCATCTGCATTTTTATATGTATGTAAATAACCAGTAAAATTATAATAATTTACCGATAAAAGTACATTTTGAGCGAATTCAACATCTTCAATAACTAACTTTCTACCACCTAAAATTTTTATTTGTTCTTCTATTGTAGTCGGTCTTTTTATTTCCATACAATACTCCTAAAATAAAAAAGCAGCCTCAACATGGTACGCATTCGCATTGCGAAGAGGCGTGTTGAGGCCTATCTCATGCGTTATATTATATTCTATCTGCTTAAAAAAAGCAATAGTTTTTTAGAATTTTTTTCTTTTTATTTTTATATTACCATATTAATGCTGTATTGTCAAACAAATATTGACAAAATGCACAAATTATTATATATTAAAAACAAAAAGGAGGCTACAAGCTATGAAAAAATTTATATTAGGTTTTATAACAGGCGGTATAATCTGTGCGACCGCGACAGGTTTCGCCGTAGAATATGCCGTAACGGCTAACCCGTTCCCTGTTGCCGTAAACGGTACAGAAACGGCGATAGAGGGTTACAACATCAACGATAATACATATTTCAAATTACGTGACGTTGCCGACGCTGTCGGCGGTTTTAATGTCGGTTTCAGTGATAACACTATTACGGTTAATACTATTTCTGTTTGCCCCGAACCGACAGACGTGCCGACAATTAGCGCGGCTGAACCATTGCCGGAATTAGCACCTCATGAGGTTGACGGAGTTAATTATATATTTATCTCAAGTATCGAAGAAATGCTTGATGATATTGGATTAGGTTCTTATACATTTGCCGGAACTGATTTTTACAATAGGAAAGATTATACAGATGTACTTACTGATGTACCTATCATAAACGGAACGTACATTCCTTATGATTACTATATAAAATCCGTCGTTCCAGCAATAAATAAATTAAGACAATAGGTGTCCAAAACGGCACCTATTATTTTTATGCTTTTTCCAACGCTGAAATTCTATCTGCTAAACCCTTGATGTCACTCTGCAACTTTTGAATATCATCTTTACTTGCCGCTTCGGTATTTCCAAGCAAAACCTTACCTGTCCCCAATATCGGAATAAAGCGCAAGCAACCGTCCTCTGTCACTGATATTTCAAATATAACCTCGCCGTCTTTATTTTTAAAACGTATTGCAGGCTGTTGTATATTTCCCACAAGCTCCGTTGTCTGTAAATACAGACAGCTTCCGATAGTTGCGTCCTTTTTAGTGTCAACGCTTCCGCTGAATACCGCCTCGCCGTTTTCATTGAGGTACACGGCTTGATTGTTCTTTTTGTCGTAAATAATAAAAACAAACTCACCTTTATAATTTCCGAGCCGTATACGGATATTAGCGCCGTCGCTTATCGTCAGCAAATCACCCACTATTTTAAGCAGGTTATTATCCGACTGCACTTCGTTTCGATCTGTGTTCACCGTTCCTTGCACTTTGCGAATGTTTACGCTGTTATTTGCGGTCTGCCACTTTGCAAATTTCTTTGTTTTTTCTGACGTTTGCCATAGTTCGATAAAAAAATCACGTCTGATATGCCCGATTGATATATTAGATTCTTTCGGCTCTAACGGATACGCTTGGTATTCTGTTACTCGTTGCACATACTCCGTCCCATCAAGGTCAAAGACGTGGACCGTGTCGCCTATCTCCAACTTTTCAGCGTCGCCGTATTCAGCTAATTTTGATAGGTCAATCAATTTACCGCTGATTGTCAACTGTGGTACGTCAATTCTATCCTCGTTATCCTCATCAAATTCCCACTTTGCATTACGGTACAGTTTGGCCGCTGATGTATAATCGCTATAGTCCTTGTACCCCTCTTGTACTCCGTATTTTTCAATGTTTGGACTGTCTATATATGCTTTGCCGCCGTTTACACTGCTGACTGTTAAATCATCACTTCCGAACGCCCATAAACGCGTTATCATATCGCTTACGTTGCGTTCTATTGATATGCTTTGCATATTCTTTTCTAAACGCAGTCTGACGCCGTTATCTGTGCCGATACGTTCAACAATGGCAATGTTACATACAATGTTGTTATTACTGTCGATAGTTGTTTCGTGGAATATCTCGCCACGTCCCAAATTTTCTATTATCGTTTTTATAACGTCCCACAAATTTGTTTTGTCGGTAGAGAAAAAATCAATCAGCAGTTCATCATCTGCAACCCACTTCATTCCTTTGGCGGTCAACTCGGCATTTGTCATAATGTGAAAAATACACTTCTCACCTACAGACTTTTTGAATTTTGATATAATATCAATCGCTTGTTTTAGAACATATCTTGAACTTTTACCGATATTGTCGCCGATTGTCGGTATAAACGCTTTCTGTGCCTCATACACAAAATGCGGTGTACCGTAAACGTGCAGTGAATCCACACCGTTCATATTTCGCGTTGTTCGGCTGATTTCGTATATATGACCGTTTACGCTAACCAACATATTTTGACTGATTAGACGTGCCTTTTCGTCGTATGGATAGTCAAATTCAATACTTCCTGTATCGTTCAATATCCTTGTTTCTTTGACGTTGTATGCGTTGTTCAGTACCTCACCTGTTTCAAAACTGTCTGTATATCTGTCGTGCAATCGCATAAATGTTATCTGTCCCATTTGTATAAGTCCTCCGTTTCTGTATTCCAAACGTATTGCGGATAGAATGAAAATTCAACCGTTGCCGTCGTGGATAAATTTATTCTATTCGCCCCTGTTTCCAGTTCAAAAAAATTACCTTTGATTTTTTTCATAATACTGTTGCCGTTTACGTCTGTTACCGACTGTTTGTCGCAGTCAATAACACAGTTTTCCGACACCGTAATACTGATACCGTTACAGGTTATCGTTGTAGGTTTTGTGACGTTTGTAACACGCAAAACAGGTCTGACAGGGCGGTCGCCTGTGTTATGTATTGTACTGTCGCCTGCCGTTGTAATCGTGTAATATTCATTCGGTCCGATTGGTATTTCATCATCTAATTTGATGTTTTGGCTATCCAATATCGGACCGTCAAAAATATCAAATACCAACGCCGCCCACGTCTGCACCTTGAACGACACCGAAATGACCGCTTTGCGTCCATAGTTTTCAGGTTTGTAATCTATTGTTTCAATAACCGACGCCTTCCATTTGACATTGGGTGTGTCGTCAAATATCAACTCACCACGCCCCATTAACCACGTTGTGATTTTTGTGATTTTGCTGTTCAGTTCAGACATATCCGCCGCCGATATTTGCAAATTCATTTTAAATACACGGTTTTTATAAAATTCACGGTTGTACGCATTTGCCGTTGAAAAATCATATTCACCGTCTATATACGGGCTGTCATATGTCTGTATTTTCATTTCCGGTTTAATCGGACGTGACTGTGTTTGTACAGTCACGCCGAAATCGTTTGAATGTTTGTTTTTAAAATAAAATCCGTTTCGCATTTTCTACCTCCGCGCATTATACATAGCTACCCAAAACGGCGCTGTCAGTCGTATTGATTGTGATTTTACTGTTGTTGTTATAGTTCTGCTGTTCAATCTTAATGCCCTTAATAGCCTCTATAATCTCACCCAAAGTCTTGGTTATCTTATCATTGCCGCCGCTGACTTCCTGTGTTATATCCGCCACAATACCCGTCACGTCTATACTGTCAATGTTGGTTGCAATGGACTTGATGAAATCAGCCTTGCTGTTTTCCAACGCGTCATACTCCGCCTCCAACTTCTCAATCGTGGCATTGTTCTTGACCTGTAATTGATACAGTTCTTCGTCACGTTGCAGTTGTTTCATCTGCTCTTGCAGTTCCTTGTATTTTTGTTGTCCTCGGTCTGTTACTGCATTTGCGTAAATATCCAACTGTGCCTGTGTTTCGGACATATCAGCCTTGCGGTCCTCTACCGTCCAACTGTCCTGTAATGCCTGTTCCTGTGCAGAAAATTCATCACGCAGTTTATTGATGTAGTCCTGCTGTTGCTGTAGCATATCGTCAAACGATTCGCCCGCTTGGTCGAACATATCGTGATTTAGTTCAGTCATATTTTCGTTGTATTCTTTGCGGCTGATTAACCCCAAATCATAGTATTCCTGTGTATACTGCTGAATACGTTTTAAACCGGCGATATATTCTTCATCAGTCATACCGTAATACTTGCGTTGTTCTTCCAACCAGTTCTTTGACTGCTCCACACGCTCCGAATACATATCCGAACCTAATTCACTTTGATACTTGTCGAACTCGTCCTGTGTCAACTCGCCGTTCGCCAATTCCTCACGGTGCCTGTCCATAACTCGGTTATAGGCATCAAGCGGATTATCGCCGTTATCTTGCCAGTCGTTGAAATATGTATGCTCGCTGATGTAGTCCTTAGATATGTTGTATTCTTGTTCAATCTGTTCTTTGCGTTTATCTAAATATTCTTCATTCAGCTTGTTTTTAGCCTCTACATATTCTTTGTGGCTGATTATACCCTGTGCGTACATTTGTTCGGTGTACGTCTGTATTCTGCCGATACCTGCGATATAATCGGCGGCACTCATACCGTTGTATTTTTCTTGGTGTTCCAACCAATCGCGACTGTATTCGGTCATATTCTCGTATAACGTTGAACCTATACTTGACATTTCTGTCGTATAGTCCTCCCACGTCATACGTCCTGCCTCGACTTCCGCCATATTGCGGTCACGAATACGGGCAAATGCGTCGATAGGATTGTCACCGTTGTCGTCCCAGTCATTCAGTGCCGCGCGTTCTTCAATGTACGACTTTGACAGGTTGTTTAGCTCCTGCGTGCGTTTCTGTGTCAGACTGAATATTTGTTCCTCAATATCGGCAATATCCTTGTCATTCGACTTGAATTTCTCTTGAAATTCTAACCACTTCTCTAATTCTTGTGCAGTCGTTACTGCGTGCGTTTTGGTGTAATGCGTCCAATCGTCCTTGGCTGATGTAAACGCGTCCGAATTGTCTTTTCCTGTTGCGTAATGCGGTATACCCATACCGTTCATTATCGCCTTAGTTTGTGACGCTGTGTACACCTTTGCACCCTTTGACAACGGCAATACTACGTCCTTGCCCTGTGGTATAAATGCACGTCCTTTGTCAACGATTAATTCTCGTGGGTCAGATATACCCTTTTCATCATTAACCATTGCCAAACCGCCCTCGAAGTTCTGCGTACCTTTTGCGACTTTCTTTTTGACGAACGTTCCCGTACTGCCAAAACGTGCCGCAGGAGCACTTTTATCGCTTAGTCCCTCTATAGACGAACCCTCAACAGAAACAGTATAATGGACTGTCGCAAATTTGTCTTCGGGTTGATAGCCGTCAGGTTCTGCACTATTCTTCTTAAATGTAACATTGCCCTCTTTGGGTGGTGCCGTATAGTTGTCGGGTTCTGTGCTGTCGTTAGTCCATATAACTTTACCCGTTGCAGTGATTTCACCCAACTTATTACCATTCAAATCGTTAATATCAAAACCGCCTGTATCTACATTAAATGTTATGGTAACTTGGTTGTTATTGATTAATTCCTGTAGCTTTGAATCAGCCGTATCTAATACAGAAATATCGCCCTCGGCACTGACTTGTAATTGTACATTGCCTGCGTTATTTATTTCCTCGACAGCATTTTTTGCGTTCTCGATTGCAGACACATCACCGCTTGCGTCAATTTCAATATGTTTATCCTCAGGCAATAATCCCAAACTGTGCGCCAATGCGTCAACTTGCTCTGTGCTTAGTCCTAAATCGCCACCTAAACTTGATAGGTCTTTCACTAAACCACTTACATCACCCGACGCTACAGCCTGTTGAATATCAGAAAAACCGTTTTTCATTAATGCGGCTTTCGTGACTATTTCCTCTGACGTTAGTCCGATTTCTTTACCTTGTTTGACAAAATCATTTACAACAGCGTCCAATGCGTTATTATTAATTGCGCCTTGTAGGTCTTGAAAACCGTTTTTAAACAGTGCCACTTGTGCGGCAATGTCTTGATTTTCAAATCCCAAATCAGTCATAGTTGATTTGATTTGTTTGCATACATTATCAACTGCAATACCGCCACTTTCAAAGACTTCTTGCATATTCTTGAAACCGTTTAAGTTCATAGATTCCGATGTAACCACTTCCGCTACAGCTTGTAGTGATTCACGACCGTTATTTGCACGTTCGTCCATCTTTTCAATGCTTGTACTGATTTCGTTATATGCAGCTTTTATATTGTCAACCTGCTTTTGAACGTCTTTCATTTCTCCGAATGAAAACTTCTGACCTTGCATTTTTTCATATGCCTTTGAAAATTCACTGTCGGTCATTTCATTTACAAACGCATCTCTCGCTTGTATTGCTTTTTGGCGTCTTTCTTTGTCACCGCTTGCATACGCCGCAGTCATTTCTTCTTGCAGTTGTTGGTATTTTTCTTTAACATCAGTTGCTTGTTGCAACCATTGACTCATTTCTTCTTTTTGATTTTTGTAGTCCATACCGTAGGAACTACCTTTTTGAAGTGCGTCGTACCCCTCTGATACTGCCTTTTGTGCCTTTTTGCCTGATGTTAAATCCAATGCGTCTTTGATTTCATTTGCACTGTCTTGTGCGTTTGATACCGCCATTGCAAGTGCGGTGTCAAATTCGCCCGTATCAATCATTAATTTTATGGTATCATCATTTGTAGTCGCCTTGATTTCCTGCATAATGTCGTTTATGCGGTTTTTAGCGCTTTCGAGTTCTTCGGGATTTAATGTACCGCTGTTGATTGATTCGTTTAGTTTTTCGTATTCACTTCGCAGATTTTCCAAATGCGAAACTTGGTTGTCTGCGTCTTGCCACTGAGAATATAACTCCTTGTAGCTTTGACCCAATTTTGCGTTGTTTTCAATAGCCTCTGTAACGTGGTCGGCAATAACCTTATACCCTGCAACAACCGCCGCAGGCGCTAATACTGCACCGAATATCGGCGCTAATGCAGAAAATGAACTGCCTAACCCCGCAGTCGATACTTTTATCGCTGACGTTGCGTCTGCTATAATAGGCAATTTATCGCTGATTACTCCTAATCCCTCAACAAAATCGCCTGCACCCTTAATCACTCCGACACCGACTTTTGACAATGCACCTAAAGCAATGACCGTAGCACCGGTATTAACAACAGCACGTTTTTGTTCGTCGTCCATTTGCGACAAACCTTTTGCGAAATTAGCTACTGTGGTGCTTGCGTCTTTTATTGACGGCAACATTGTTTCGCCGATACTTCTTGCCGCCTCAACAATATTGTTTTTGGTAACTGACAACTGTGACGCAGTTGTTTCGGCTTTTCTGTCAAATTCTTCTTGTAGTGCCGTATTTTCTTTGTATGCGGTGTTTGAACGATTGACACTCTCTGTTACTAAATCATAACCGTTGACTAATGCCATCATTGCTTGAATGTCCTGCGTATTGTTTATACCCAAATCGTCCAATGCCAATGTTAAGTTCTCGGCAGACTGCAAGCCTTTTAACAGTCCGTTAAATGCACCGGAGCTGTCAGTATTCCACTGCTTTTTAAACTCTTCCGCACTTTTACCGCTATACTTTGCGAATTTCGTCAAGCCCTCTCCGCCGCTTGCAACGGCTGTTTCTATGGATAGCCACGTACGACCTATCGCACTACCGCCCATTTGTGCCTCAATGCCTAATGATGATAGTGCGGCAGAATAACCCAACACGTCCGCCGCCGACATTCGTACAGATGAACCGTATTTACCCATACGCAATGCCATTGCCGCAATCTCTGATTCTGTTGTCGCACTGTGGTTACCCAAATCGACGATTGCACTGCCGATATTACGGATTTCGTTTTGACCGACACCCATAACATTCTGAAAACGTGCCAATGTTGCGGCACCCTCTTCGCCGACAAGGTTTGTGGCTGAACCCATTTGCGCCATTACTTCGGTAAAATCGACGATATTATCAGTCGTAATACCCAACTGACCGCCTGCCGCCGCAAGTTCGGTTAATTCTGCCGTTGTTTCAGGAATGGCAGAATGTCCGTTTATTCCGACAGTCGTCATATCTATAATTTCTTGCCTAATCTTTTCAAGCTGTTCGGGTGTACCGTCAACGGTTTTCTTTACATTTGCGAAATTGTCCTCAAAATCTATCGCAAACTTGGCACTTGCGACACCTCCCGCGGCAAGTGCAGTCGCCGCATACTGTAACGGCTTAGTTACAGTATCTATGCCCTCACCGACTTCTTTCCACCGCTTACCTGTATTCTGTAGGTTCTGCGCCTCATCTGCACGTTCAGCGGCTTTTAAGCCTTTCTCATATTCCTCGTATTGCTCTGTTGCTTTTTTGACGGTTGCTTGTGCGTCGGTATATGCCTTTTTACTTCCCGACAATGCCGCCTCTTGCGTACGAATAGAATCGGATATACTTTGACTTTGCTTTTTGTATGCCTCAATCTCGGTATTTACCCAATTCAATGCCTTTTGGTTGTCTTTGTATGCAACACTGTTTTTGTCAAGACTTTTGTTCGCCTCTGTAAGCAACCGTTTTTCATTTGAACGCAAAGAAATTTGTTTATCTAATTCCGTTTTCTGTGCTTTCAGTGCCGTAACATTTTTATTTACAGACTTGACGTTATCCTCATACGCTTTTTTTGTATTCGTCAATGCCGTACGGCTTGTTTGCAAGGTAGTTTGTGCGTCCTGCATTTGCTTTTTATATGCCGTAAGACCTTTTGTACTCGTATTATTATTTTTGCTTTGCGTCTGCTCCAATTTTGACAATTCGCTTTCAACACTGCTAATTGTCGCCTCTAAGTCGGACGCGTCACCTCTTATTCTTACTACTAATTCCGCCGCGTCAGCCACTACAAATCACCTCACTACATTCCATAAAACATTTTTAAATACGGGTCGTTTCCTGTATAGACCTCTTCCGTATCATCTTCCAAATCGTCTATCATTTTAAACAAAACAAACGGATTTTGCTTTGATATTACATTCGGCAATAACCCTCTTTGCCTAAACCAATCTGCATACAAAGTACGCAGTGGTTGGCTTTTTGAGGAATTACTGCCCTTTACTCGTTTTTTGTTGTCAACGCGTCTATATAGAATTTCCATAATTCCATACATAGTCTTGAATGTGTGCCTACATCAATGGCATCAATAATATCCTGCGTTGCGTCCGTTCCCTCGAACATATAGTCCACCGCCTCTCGGCAGATGTTTAACGGTCCGTTTTTATTTTCATCGTTATGTGCGTCATTAATAATACACATTGCCTCAAAGTCGAATGGCTTTGAAACGTATTTTTTATTATCGTGTTTAAATGTTAATGTGTGTTGCATAATATTCCTCCTAATTCATTGCATACAAAAAGCACGCTATATGCGTGCTTGACATACATTTTTTATTGTGTTATAATTTAGATATAAGAGGAACGGTAAACAGCCGTTTCTAATACATTAGTTTATATTTAGTGTAGAAAATATTTTCTACCCAAATAACCGTCCTATTGCGTTAGGGCGGTTATTTCTTTAATATCCATACAATAAGCAAAATCAATACAAGTTGTATTGTGGTTTCACTCATAATATTTCCTTTCCGAAACAGAGCCGCCACCGCTCCCCATATATCAAGGCTTTTCAGCCTATTTTTATTCTACACTATACCTCATATAATGTCAAATTACGTTTATTTTACAGTGCTTTCTTCACTGGATAGTAGTTCATATCCTTAAACCAGTTTTCCTCAAGTTCTGTCTTTGTAACGCCCTCCGGCAAATCGCTTTCGTCAAAGTATGCGTAATAGTTGTTGTCAAAATCACGTTGTACGGCTGTGTATGTAGCCTTTGCGGTTTGCTTTTCAGGCGCACCGCTTGACGCTTTTGTTTTGCCGCCTACGTTTGACGCAAAGCTGTACGAACCCTTGTAATATCTTACATAACGGTATGAGCCGTCGGATTTCATAATTCTCCACGCAACACCGAAATAAACGGTTTTTGTATCGTTGCCGACCTCTACTACACCGTCTTTTTGTGTCAGTCCACGCCACATTGAATCAACTTCCGGTGGAATATCGGCATTTGTGATGTCGTGACCTAATTTTTCAATGTAGTTTGATGTTTCATACGCACCGTTATCGGCGTCAAAAACATCACTGCCGCCTGCGTCTGTCGGTGCAATTTCGACTGTACCTCTTAAATTGTACGGATCACCATATGTTGCGCCCTCTGATGTGTCTGTTAAAACTGCGAAAAATGTGTACTTGTCCACACCTATTGTAGGTAGTGGTTTTCTTTTTGCTGTATTTGCCATAAATCAATCATTCCTTTCTACTACTTTCGTAAATCTCATTGTCCTATGTTTTATACTTTTATCGTCGGGATTGGGTACGTCCATTGTCATTTCGTGATAATATTCATGATCAGTCAACAATTTATATACCCTCTCAGACAATTCAAAACACGTTTGCGGATAATCGGCGTAAATATCAATCTGAACAGTCGTATCATTCGTAACGACCGTATTGTCATATGACATTGAGCCTTTGTCCGTTAGCGTGTAATATGCTATTGCAGGCAATTTATTAAAATTATCGGGATAAGCAAAACATACACTTACACCGTCTATCTGCTTTAAAATGTCCCGCAATTCCAAGCCAATATCAAACACCGTATCACCCTCCCTACGCTAACACAAATACTTCGTATTTGCTCGCTATAACTCGTTTCACGAGTTATACACCTCCTTAAACTTAGCGATTATCTCGCTGATGTTATTTTTCAGTGCAGGTACGAGGAACGGCTTAGGTGCTTGACCCGACGTTGTGTAAAATCGACCGCCACTGTAATACGTCCAGTGTCTTTTTGACGTATGCGAAACAGATTTGTCTCCCTTTGAGCCTGTGCCAAATTCGACATAAATACCGTAATCGGCAGTCGGACCGATTGCAACACTGTCACCGTCCACTTGGCTTACGATACTGCCCTTTAAACGTCCTGTTGCAACAGGACAGTTTGCCACTGCGTGCGCTCTTACGACTTCACCCGCCATTGCCAAACCTCGCTGTATTTTATCGCCCGACGCATACTGTGTCAGCTTGTCAACAACGTCGTCTATCCCCTCGATTGAAAAATTCATTTCAGCCTACTCCTCTCAAGCATTGCTACCAAACCGCTGTCCCATTTCTGCACATATGTTATATCGTATATATCGCCGTCATATTCAACCTTACTGCCGACATTTACATCGTCCGACATATCACAGAACATACGCATTTGACATTCTATATCAAGACCGTATTCTTCTCTTGCTCTGCCACCACTGTACGGTTGTATATCGGCTTTGATTTCGGATAATACCGTCTTTTCAGCTTTGCCTGTATAGTCGTCAATCTCGTATTCTGCAATTATGACGTCTTTATTATAAAACCTACTGAATACCGACATCACTCGGAACACGCCCCTTTCGTTTGCGGAACGGGTCAAGACGTTTATAATAATTGCTGAAAATCTCATCATTATCATTTTCGGCATATGTTACGGAACGTTCGCCCTCGCTTACGCTCTTGACTACTTCGGGACTTTTACTGTCCCCGTAGCCTTTTATTCTATACATATCCGCCGCAATCTTCGGAACAAGACTTTCAAGCTGACGGGGCAAAACCTCAATATGACAGTAAGACATAATCATATTAATTGTGTCGTTAATCAAAAAGGACAACAAGCCGTCTTGCTCGTCGTCCTTTATTCCTAACAACATTTTCAGTGTCCCTAAATGCTCCATATTATTCACCGCTTACAACGTCGGCACTGCCCGACTTTCTCGCTTTGCCGTCTGCGGTAACTTCCGCAACTGTAATCTTGTGACCGTTTGTCGCAGTGATTTCGTCACCGTTGTTAAACTCTGTCCACTTCGACAAATCGTCGTCATACGCAACACTTGGAGCGGTGCTTGCGGCAGCCTTGTAAACCAACTTGTGACCGCCGATAGGCTTTGGCGATACTGTAATAACAGTGTTGCCTGTTGTTCCTGCAACCGATTCAACTGTCAATTCGCCAAGTGTCGGAACACCGTTCTTAAATGCGGCAAATGCGTCGTCCTTAACCACAAGGAAACCTAAACGCATAGTAGCTTTGATTGCAACCATATCCTGCTCCGCAAGTGATAGCGGTTTACCGTCACTGTCAAGAGTGCCTTGTAGTGTAGCCTCGGTAAGAATTTCGTAATTGATACCTGCACGCATACCGACAACGGCATACTTGAAGTTACCTGTGATAATATCGGCACGTTTGTTGTCCCACGCACCGTTGCGCACAAATTCGATAGGCTGACCGTACAGCTCACCGCCTGTTGTACCGTTGACATATGCAGGTGCGCCGTTTGCGTCACGCAATTTTCTCAGCATATTCTTAACACCGATACGACCGATAAATCCCGACGGGTCATAGCCGTTTTCTTCAATCATCGACATTGCGTCAGACATAGCAATATCAATATTTGCGTTGTCTGTAACAACCATATGCTTACTGTCGATAGCGTTCATAATGTTTGTCTTGAACGGTGAATTTGTACCGAAAATGCACGCCGCGTCAATCGCTCTGTAGAATGCCTCTGCGATTTCTGGCTTTAGTTCTTCAAATACGCTGATAGTCGTATCTTCCAACTTTTCTTTTGTTACCGGAATAATAACGGCTAACTTCTTAGCCTCGATTTCAGGGTGAATCCAAGTAGCACCGCTTGTCTTAATTCTTTCACCCTCACCGACCCAGTAAGCACCCGGACCGTCTGTAAGTACGTTAAACTTCTTTTTCTCGTGTTTCATTTCCTCGACTTTCGCCATTCTTAAAACACTTGAACCCCTTGTCACCATTTTGATGATGTCTGTTGCTTGCTCGACAGGCACAAAGCCTGTCAATTCATTTTTCAAATAACCCATTTATTTCACTCCTTATCTCTGATTTTCTCTGATTATGTCCATAAAACTGCCTGTGTTGTGACCGCCACTGCCACCGTTTAAATTCGGTGTTTTTCCCTTTAAACGCTCGGTAACACCTGCTTGTACATCTTTGTCATAGCTTTCTTTTATCTTGTCAATAACCGCCTTTGTGCTATCCTTGTCCTCTGCTATGATGTACTTTGCAATCTCGGCGGACAGTCCGACTTTGGCAAGTTCCGTTTCGGCATATGCAACGATTTTTTCACGTTCAAACTCTGCCTTTGCTTTTTCAAATTCTTCTCGTTCCTTGTCGTCGTCCTCTTTTTTTCTTTGCTCGTTTGTCAACTTGGCTTTTCTCATGCCCTCGTTTTCAGCGTCCTTTAGCTTTTGCTCAAGTTCCTTTTCCCACTCCGCTTTCGCCTTAGCTATCGCTTCGTCAATCGCCTTTTGATTGTCGCCGTCTTTTTGTTCGGTTGACTTCTGCTCTGTGGACTTCTGCTCTGTGGACTTCTCTTGCTCTTGATTTTCTGTTTGCTCTGCTGTATCTGCCATTCAAATCATTCCTTTCTGAAAAATTGTATAAAAATAAGACGTATAACCCCACGTCTAACAGGGAGATAATCGGATCACCATTCCTTTCTTCTATGTGTATGTTGTGCCTACTCTCACACTATCACCGCCTTTCAGTGTATCAAAAAAGCACGTCCGAAAACGTGCTTTTGCGTATATTTAGTTATTTTTATCTGAAAATTATCTCATTGCCTTTATCCACAAAACCATCAGGAATATTTTGTAGTACAATCCACGGTGAGCCACCTTTTGAAAAGCACCCTCTTGTTTTTTCAACTTTAAACTCTTTTGTCGTATATACTTGCTTATGCTTATTGATGATTTGCAATAGTTTCGCATTCGTAAAATCTTCCTTGCACGGAGTGCAATCCACAATAAATTGATTGTTTATTTTTTGAACATTTATTATTTCACACATAACTATCACTCCAAATACAATAAATTTCGTACGTCTTTTAATTTTTTACCCGTTTTATGTAATCTATATACCCCGTCCCTTGCGAGTACCATTCTTTCGCTGTTTGATAAATTGGGTGTTAATATTGCCGCCCTCAAACTCGCCTACACTTCTTCTAAAATATCATCACTTTGCGTCTTTCCGTTCAAAAATGCCGCACGGTGTCCGATTATTTCGTGAGCTATGGCACCTTTCATAGAAACATTACTGTTTGGATTGGATTGCTTTTTCTCTGACGGATATACATCAGTTCCAATTCGTAAAACGTCCGCTAAAGAGCCATATGCTGTACAATCATAATCAACATAATAAATACGTTCTCTTGGCATACCCAAAGAAACCGCATAATCTTTAATGCTGTCTATTTGTTCCTGTGAAAGATTTTTCTCGTTTCTTCTTCCGCCCGTAGATACTTTCAATGTATCTTTATCTACCTTTATTATACCACGTTTTTCACTATTTGCAACATATTTTAACGCATTTTTCTGTTCGTCCGACAAACTGTTTTTCCATTCGTCAAACGTCATACTTCCGTCAACCTTGTAATTTTCGCCAGTGAGCGGATCGCGTGCAATACGACTTGTCAAATTCACGTCTGCCATAATCGTAACACACCGACAACGTGGGTGTATCGGTGGGAAGTTTTCGCCCTCAACGGCTTTGTCGGTATCAAACACGCTACCGTCAAGACTTCCGCACCTGTCACACGTCAATTCAGACAGTGCCGCAACAAAACGATACTGTTTTATACCGATTTCCTCATACGCCATCTTTTGACCTTGGTTCATAAAATGCGCCGTTTCGCTCCTCACAAGCGTTTCGGCTGATGTTCGTATTCCACCCGGTGCAGTATCTTTGACGTAATCAATCAGCTTGTCGGTCATACGGCTTACACTGTGACCGCTGATTATACCGTCCTCAATCGTCTGTCCGACTGCCTGTATAAATCTGTCGTTATGTATCCACACTCTCTCGCTGTAGTTGTGACCGTGCCACGGCTCACTTAACACTTTATTAACCGCCTTTTGCGGTACAAGTGGAAAATCAATACCGCAGTTTAAACCTTGTGCGGTATCAAAAATATTCGTATAATACGCCGTCTTTACCGCACTGTCATACAGTTTCTTTTGCTCCTTTATAGCCTCGTTTGCAACGTGCCTAAAGTAAATATATACATTACGTTTCAGTCCCTCTAATCGGCTAATTCTCGCACCATATGCCTGTGCATTTATGCGGTTTAGAATTTCCTTTTTGACTGTCTTGTCGTCTGTTTCGTCGTACAGTTCAAGCAGTTCTTCGTACTGTTTGTCGCTGTCGGCTATACTCATCAGCCGACGTGCCTCTTTTTCGGGTATATCGGTTGAAATATAGGCTTTAAACGTTTTCTCAATATCATTGTTTACATTCTTGATTGCTCGCTCATATGCCTTAATTACACCGTCCTTAACGCTGTCCGCTTGCGATTGTAAATATGTTTCAACTTCAACGGCACGTTTTACCCAATATGCCTTACTCTTCATTGTAGTTTACTTTCCTTGCCGAAATTTCTGCGATACGCATATCTTCGGCGGACTTTTCCGCTTGCTCTCTGCGTGCAATTTCAACTTCTTCCTTTGCGTCTGTGATGAATGGCAAACGCTCTAATAATGTTTCGTCAGACGCAAGACCTTTGAGGTAATTAATCATCTGTGCTATTTCAAGTTCGTTTGCAGGCAAGTTATATGTAAATCCTATATCAACTCTGTGCGACGGCACTTCTTTCATTGCGTTTAATGTCACTAAGAAATTGTTGTAAATCTCTAAACGTTTTCTTAATGTCTTAGCAAAATTACGTTCTTTGTTCTTGACGTGCTGTTCAAATCCCAACAGCTTATACTTTATCGCCACACCCGACAAATTGTTGCCGAAACTTTCGTCCGACAAATCGGGAACGTGTGACAGACGGTGTATATCGTCCTTGATGTCGTCACGCAACACCTTTGTATCAGCCTCGTTCAGCACCTTTGACAGATACTCCGCTTTTGCGTCGCCGTCACCCATCAAAATGCGTTCTACCAATAATTTTTTTGCCTGTTCGGTGTCAAGGTCGCAGTTACACAAAAACAACAGCGAATTAACAAATTGCTCTTTGTCATTAATTCTATCTGACATCAACACATTGTATGCGTCAATCTGTGTTATCAACTGTTCAAAATCGCCCTGCATTTCCGTATTATTTCTGTATTCAATAATCGGCACATCGAAAAAGTAATGTGGTTCAACATTTTGCAATGACAATGCCGTATAGCTGTCAAGACCTGTGTATGTATATATAAACGATTCGTCATACACACGACAAATACTGCCTGTGCAGTAGCCGTCAAGGTCGTATTTCTTGTAGTAATACACCGCAAACAACGGCTTTTCAAATGCCGACTGTGAGTAACATACAAATGTATGCTCCGGATCCAATCGGACACTTCTCGGCTTGCTTTTTTCGTCTGCATAAATCAGTTCATATGCTTTGCCGTAAATGCTCATATTCTTTACAATTTCACTGTCAACACTCGGCATATCCTGTTCCAAATATTCGTTTTTGATTGCCTCAATATCGTATTCGTCCGACACCGCATACGTTACAGGATTGCCGACAAGATAACTCTGTGTCATATCCGTTATGTACTTTGCGTGATTACACATTATGCGGTTGTTTGCCACGTTTTTGCCCCTTTTTCTGCGGTTTAAAATGCGGTGGTCGCCCATATAGTAATCGTGCAATAATCGGTATCTCTGTCGCTCTCGCTCGTGTCGTTCAATCAATTTCGTTATGATAAACGGTGTCACACCGCCTGCGACTATATCTTCATCAATTATCATATTCCGTACTCCTCTCTTGAATAGATTTTAGCTTTCTTATCCTTGCGCCAACTCTCAACGCCGTATCTCAGTGCCGCCATTGCGTCATCAAATACATTGACAGGTTCGTCCGTATATTCGCCCGACTTTTCATCAACTCGCCAACGCCATTGCTGTATCTCTTTGATTACATTCACGCAAGACGGATGAATATGTATCTTTCTGCCTTTTAACCAGTCAATCTGCGATTGTATGCTGTTCGGATTTTTAACAACTGCCCTTGCTCGATAGCCTGCCTTTCGCCACATTTTTATACGGTCCGGCTCTGCACTGTCGCACCACATTGCAAGACTTTTACTGAACTTACCGTCAGCCTTAGTGATAATTTCGGTCGTATCCATTTCGTGTACATACAGTTCATTACAAACGTAAATATCGCCGTCCTTATAGCCTAACGTCAATATAGCATTTGCGTGATTAAAGCCGAAGTCCTGTCCTATCGCCATAGCGTCAAAACGGCTCATATCTGTTTCAAATTCCTCAATGCGATAATTTGAGAATATCAATCCGCCTGTTTCGCCCCATTCGCCCAAGCCGTAAATCCTGTAGCCCTCAGGGTCAACCTCTTTACGTCGTAACATACGTTGTCGATACGCCTCATCACAAAATCGGTTTGTTAAATATGTGCTTTGATGCGTTAAGACGTTATCGTCCTGTATATCGAAAAACACTTTCTTTATCCAGTGACTTGACGATACAGGGTTAAATGTCAATTTTATCTGATAAAAAAGACCGTCGGGGAGTTCACCTCTCAAACGGTCATCTATAATTTCAAAATCCTGTTGCACAAGCTCCGTAGCCTCTTCAATCCATACATCTGTCAATTTACCGTTTGCAAATGTGATTGATTTCAGCTTTTCACGTTGCTTGTTATCGTTTACACCACGAAATATAATCTTGTTGCCGTTTATACAGGTGAACGACAACGGACTTTGCGTAACTCGCCACGCTCTGCCAACGCCCATACGGTTTATGGCACTTTCAAGCTCCGCAAACGTACTGTCACGGTTTGTTATATCGGACTTTCTCACACATACAAGATTACGTCCCTTGTCACGCATTAAACGCAATATGTACAGTTGTGCAGTATCAACGCTCTTGCCACTTCCGGCACTGCCTTTCATTACAACATAACGCTTTTTACATTGATGTACAGGTTTGAATATCGGATTGAACGGTACTGTTACTTTGTTCATTCGTCCTCACCACCGTAATCAATCTTAATGCTGTAGTCCATATCACCGTCAACGTTTAATTTGTCTGTGAACAATGCGTAGTATTTACCCAACATTTCCGCCGCTTTGTTTACGTCAGACACCTTTGTCGGTATTTCAACGCATATCGGTTGCTCCGCCTCGTCAGTGACTTTCTTGCCCTTGTTGTCATAGTGTGATTTACGTGCTTTGCACGTCACAACAACCGTTTCGGGTTTCTCACGTCGCATAACAGCCGTAAGCGTTTTCAATACCTCATCTTGTTTGGCAATAAGAGCGTCCTCTTTCTCTTTCAGCCGTTTTTGTATGTATTCTTGAATTTCAGGTTTCTTCAAGTTTTCATTTCCAATCGAATACGCTGTCTTTTCCGAATATCCCGCTCTTAACGCCGCTTGCGTTGCGTTCAAATCAATCAAATATTCTTCACAAAACAGCTTTTGCTTTTCAGTCACTCTTATCACCTCACTTTCACATTTTCTGTTTGATTACATCGTATAACCGTTTTTTATCATTGCACGTTTAAACGCTTTGCGTTTATGTCGACACTCGCACCAATTTTTATTATCCTCGTTCCATTTGCGTATGAACTTCTTGCGTTCTCGTTCGTATCTTCGTTTTTGCCAATATGCCTTTATTCTTTCGAACATTGTTTTCACCTTTCCACTTCTTTTTTTATTTTTCATTTCAAAGTCTTTATGATTTCTTTCTCTCGTTCCGACAGCTCCCAAACATGTTCTGCAGCTTTAAGTTCTGCAGCTTTAAGTTCTGCAGCTTTAAGTTCTGCAGCTTTTTTGCCCGATATTAAATAACCGTTACCGAAAATGCTTTTTTTGAATTTTCGCTGACTATCTAAATCACGCATAAAATATCCATTTTCTCGCTTTATCGCAAAATCAACACCATATCGCGAAAGTGTATTCATTCTGCATGCTGTCAATATGTTATCAGGATAAGTATACTTAGGTAATTGTTTTTTTATTTTTCGCAAATTTTCTTTATCTGCATTTTCTAAACGCTTATATAATTTGCTACTACTTTCAATCAGATTATCTGTCATATTTGTTACAAACGATGTATTAACTTTTGCGCCGTTTTCATATGTCGCGGTATACCCTACGCAGATTATATTTGCGTGTCGTGTTAATCCAATAATAGTTAAACCCGGTGCAAACAAGAAAAATTTTATCCCTTGCGATTGATACCATTTCACTATCTGTGCCAATATTGAAAATGGCGGATTATCCACAACAATATTATCAGACATATAATTATACTTCTCGTAATCTCCACCCGGATAAAAAGGACGTACAAACTTGTTACGGTCCACTTTAAATCGTGTTGCAACATAATCCGCAACCGTTTCGTAAATATTATCAGGTGTATAACAATCATCAGTCGTTTTCTTCGGTTTAAATTTATCTTCAAATTCTTTATATTCAGTTGTATTTTCTCCGCCGTAAACATTCTCGGCTTTATCCTTAATATCGTTTAAATCCATATTTCCTCCAAATAAAAACAGACTGCATATGATTAACACATACAATCTGCCGTTTTTTTAATATCTCCACTCCCACCAATCACACGAGATATTCACCCATCATCTCACGATGATACACCGCTTATGTTACTTATTTCATGATATACTATATCACAGGTTCAATGTGACATTCAATGACATTCTTAATTTCAATCAGTGCGTTACCGTGCAAACGCAAAATATGTCTGTACCCGTAATTCATTTTACAAGCAATCATTTCCCATGTTTGAAAATTCAAATAGCGTAAAATTAACAGTGTCCGAAGTGTTGCGTCGTCGAGTTTATTCACGTTTTCCAAAATCTCTTTTTTAATCTCGTACAGTCTGTCAATGCGTTTATCTATCAATTCGGAATAAGCGGCATAGCTTATGAACTTATTCTCCGAAGTATTCACGTTTGACGTCTGCACCTTTTCACTGCCCGACTGAGCCACAGTGCTTGTTGCGTTTGTCAATGCTCTCTCCTGCTCCAAAATCAATGCGTTAATCTCCTCGTCCGTCTTTCTCGCTCTCGAAAGCCATTCTTTACATTCTTTAATCGTCAAATCAATTCCCCCTATGCTTTCTTATCCGGTACATACTCCGGACACTTTTCAATTTTTTTTTACCTTCTGCCGACAAGTCGTTTTCGTCTTTAATATTATTAAGACACGATATTACTCTGTCATTCATCGTAACTTGAAAATTTTCGCTTTTCGGTAATAGGCACTCTGTTTCTCCTTTATGGAATACGCATTTTTTGCAGTTACAAATCATTTTAATTCTCCTTTCCATCTTCTTTTATAACTATATTAAGTTGTCGTCCTAACCATTTTAATCCGTTTGTAGTTAACCAATAACAAGTATGGTTGTCACACTTCTGTACATTTATAATATCTTATAGCACCGATTTTAATTTTCTTTTTTGACATTTGTTATCACTCCTCATTTTGATAAAATTCCTCTCCGATTTCGTATTGGTTGAAGTCCTCATCCAACCACCACCTAAACACATCATATCCTGTTTGCCATGTCCCCTCTTTGCCGTTTGCTTTTCTTGTTTCAAGCATTCGGTCAAATGCGTGTATATATGCTTTTTCGTATGTTGGATACCTGCGAAATTCAACATATCTATGTTTTCCCGCCATAGGACAACCCCACACAACCAACTCTCTTGAAACCCTCGCAGTATAATGGGTTTAGGTCTATCTTTTCACTTTGGATATAGTCCTTTATGTTTTCATCATTCCAATCGACAATGGGGTTAATTACTGTTTTCGCCTGCTTTTGACATCTTTCAAGCCAACGCCTTTTGTCGTCATTGTCATTATTCAAAACGATTCTTTTGTTCTTATTGCTGTTGAAATCTTCGTATATTCCACGCTTAGAGCGCGAACGGCTTTCGGCTCTGCGTTTCTGCTTTAACTTCTTCGCTGTTTTATCCATATCAACACCTCACCAAATTCACCCTAACCACGTCAGGGTTTCTGTCCACAATCTTTGCTATTTCAAAATATGATAGACCATCACCTCTTAATCTTTTCATTGTATCTAATTCTTTGTTGGTTACTCGTGTCTTTTTCTTGTTTTCAGAATTGCTTGCTTTATCCGGTACATATTCCGGACACTTTGTTATCCTATACGAATCATACGTCTTGCGGTGTACCTTTACAGCGGTCCAACCCTCAACAGGCTGAAAGCAACTACTCCACGAACACCATCCGCAAGCATTCTGGCACGTCCAACATAATTGTTCTTTAACCATTTTGCGCCTCATCTAATCGCTGAACATACTCGGTAAAATACCATAGCAGTTCATCTTTGAATACTTCAATAGCTTCCTCTGCTTTTTGGGATGTTGAGAAATATATAGCATTCGGTCGTCTTAATTTCCGTTCTATTCCTATGTTTAATTCATTTAAACTATAATTATATGCAAAACAATATTTATTGATTTTATCATTTTTCCAATCAGACACAGAAATAACCTTGTCATTTTGTGCCTGCCACTGTCTTAAACAACGCAATAACCTATCAGCTCTTGCATTGTTCTCAGCAATGGTTTTATCGCTGTAATAATTGCCTACATCATAACGATTTTGGTCAAATAGGACGGTATTCTCATTTTCTATTACTAAATCTATAGTATTGACAAAATAATACTTCTTATTGTTACATTCTTCTCTTCTCTCATATCCTGTTTTAGGCTTATCCTCAATCAATCCCAATATTTTAGCTTGTTCTTCTGATATTTCAGCGTGAACGGTTTTACCGTTCACTTTTAATTCAACTTGCATTACTTTTCCTCCGTTTATTTTTTTCTTGAAATTCCTTTAATCTGTCCTCTAAATATTCAATCTCATCTTTCCAATGCTCAATTAGCATTTCTTCGATTTGTTGCTTTGCGTCATCTATACTATCAGCCCACAATAGGTCATCGTCTGCACTTAATTCTTTTGATATATAATAAAATGCTTCATCATCCATTTCATCTTGAACAAAGCTCGCAATTACCTCATCATCATCTTCATAAAATGGGCTAAAACGAAGTTCGTGCCATTCTTCTCCAAATTCATTCTTTTTGACTTTCCATTCTTTCATTTTTTATTCCTCAAACAATTCGGGATTATCATTCATATCGTGTATATTGCCTATAACACTGGCTGATTTCCCGTCACCGCACCAGTATAATAAATCTTCTCGTAGCGTCAATAACGGCTCATGTTGCCACTCTATGACAAAACCACAGTCATTACACGCACGTTGTCTGTCGTATGTATTTCTGTATTTAACTATTCCTAAACACGCTTTCTCCGTTGTGAAATGCGGTTCATATCGGAATATACTTCCCTCAAAGACTCGGTTTCCTTTTTTGTCGGTAACTCCTGTAAATTGTCCTACTGTTTCAGGTATAACCCTATGTGCCCAGTCAACATCATTTGATGAATTATCAATTATATACACTACTTCATCTTTTACATCATCAGCTTTTTGCTGAAATATACCGCCCGTTATCCATTCTCCATTGTCTATACGTTTACCTCTGAATAGTATCTCTCGCATTATGCATCCTCCTCAATACTTACAATCAATTTCCAACTTGCTCGCCATTGCCTTTTTTATAATTTTCAGCAACGTTTTACGGTAGCGACTTTTTGTTGTAGCCGCTACCCTTAAATCCCTTATACTTTTTGCTCATTGAATCGCCCAACTCCAATCTAAATGCTGTCCGCATTCAACGCAATATTTATCGCCAAATAATATATCTGTACCATTGCCGCAATTAGGACAAATGAGTTGATTGCCGTCGAATTCTATTTTTTTGGGAATTTGTTTTTTTAATGTTTTTTGTACAATAGCCAATGCCATATCTCGTTCGACAGTCATTTCGTCTTTTTGTATAGCATTTGTAATAACCTCTATTGTTTGTTCGTATGTCATTTCTCTTTTCATCGGCTCAAAATTTTTATCTTCCTCCAACAGCGCCGTAAGTAACAGCAGATAATTTATACTGTCACCTATCTTTTCAGCCCACATTTCTTTTGATATTGCCTTGCCCTGTTCGTAATCGTCAATCAAATCATACACGCTGACAGTATGCTTTGCCATCATACCGCCTAACGCTTTAACCGCTGTGCATTTCTGCAATTCGCCTGCCACTTTGAAATTATGTAATCTATCATCGGTTGCGTATTCTTCTGCTTTACTGCATAGAACGCTTTTACACGTTTCTATGCGGTTGTTTATAACTTCTTCAAATTGTTCTGTTCTCATTACTCTATTCCTCCAATTCAATCACCTTAAATATTTCACTTTGTTGTTTAGCACCGTCAGTTTTATCAATAATACCCTGTTTTATTGCAGTATATAAATCAACTAATCGTGCTATGATGAAACATTCCCCGCAATTAAATTCACCACTGTTATACATATCGTCATAGCATTTTGCAAACTTTTCGCCATCGGTTACACATATATCCGACAATTCGTTTGCCTTAGCTTTGAGCCTATTTCTTGTAGCTTTATCAATCATTATTCAGCACTTCCTCAATGAACTTTTTAAATCCGTCAAATTCAGACGGTCTAAGGACTGTGACCGCCCCGCCGGAAGTTAATATTTTATCTAAATGACTGCGTTGCAACGGTGCCAACTTACCGTGTTCAGCTTTAATTTCAACACCGACAAATCTACCATTCGCACATACAAGCAAATCAGGGACGCCCGCTCTTGTACCTCCGCAACCATAATATTTAACCACATAACAGCCTTTACTTCTAAGCCATTGCTTAACTCGATTTTCAAAATTCTTTTCCTCTGCCATCAGCCAAATTCCTTTCTGAATAATTCGTCTGTATAATCTTTTCGCATTAACAGACACTCATATATCTTTTCTTCAACGCTCTTATGGCACATCATTATGTGATAATAGCATTGTTTTTCTTGACCGATACGGCATATTCTCGCTTTTGATTGCTCAAACAGTTCCGAACGTTCCGGCAGAGAAAAATATATAATTCTGTTCGCCTTTTGCAAATTTAATCCCATAGCTCCGGCTTGATATTGTATCAATGTAACTGAATTATCGTTATTTTCGTATGCCTTTAGGTTCTTGATCTGTCCGTTTACTATGCTTATCGGTCTATCAAACAGCACTTTTCTTAATGCTTCAAGTTCGGTATTGAAATTGTAGAATATAATAACCCTGTCAGATGTAGAATTAACTAAATCAATTAATCGCGATATTTTGTCTTTGCTATATGCACTGCATAACATTCTTGCATACAGTCTTTTTGACAATGTACTGTCGCCTGTCAATTCCTTATCGTCTATCTTGATTACTCGGTCTTTCATAAACTTTTTATAGTCTGATGAAACAGTCGAATATTCCTTGATAAACTTCTTTTCAGGTAACTTAATAACTTCTTCCGCCTTAGCGAATACCGCTCCGTATTCCTTTAGTTTTGCCTTTAATTCGCTTACATTCTTGTATCCTGTAACTACTCTGAACATTGGACCGCCGTAACTTCGCAATTCCGTTTTTATGTATCGGTTATAATATGCTGTTTTTGTAATCTTCCAACCTAACAATCGTAACTGCGAATACAGGAACTCATACTTGCCGTCTGTCGGTGTACCGGATAACAATATTGTGTGTGACGGTTTCAACGATAATATGAACTTCGTACGTTTTGCAGTTTCATTTTTTATCATTGAACTTTCATCTAACATCATAGTGAAATCCTTTAGTTGCCTTAGTTCTTCACGTCTGTAAGCCAATTCATAATTTATGATACCGATACATTTGTATATCGGATATATCATAAATGCCTGCATATCCTTTTTGTTCGTCAAATCAAATACTGCATAATCCGTATAATGTTCTTTGAAATGCTCACACCAGTCTTTGATTTTAGACTTCTGACACACAATTATATTCACGCGTTCACCGTATAATCGTAATCGTTCACTGCCTATAAACGTCTTACCTAATCCCATATCATAGTAAAATGCCGAATTATCTTTATCACTCGTCAATGCGAGTGCTTTTTCTTGATAATCAAATAATTTCATTGTTTAACTCCTTATATATGCGCCCCCACGCCCCCAAACTGCTTTTTTGAATTGGGGGCTACCGAATACGATACCTATGCGATTTATTGGTATGTGTCCCCAATGTCCACACTTTTTTTATTACTCTATATAGAACAATATTTTTTGATTTTTTATAACTAATCAAATAAATATTACTATATATACATTATAGTTTTGTTGAGGACGTTGGGGACTTGGGGACACTTTTTTATATTAAAATGGTAAATCTTCATCATTTTCAATGTCCTCATAGTCGTCTATATCGTCTACATAGATACAGATACAATGTGCTTTTGCTCCATTAATTCGCTTGGATATATCACGTCTGCCGTTTTCGTGACGTGCAATTTTATGGTTACGAATCATCCATGAAAGTGTTGACTGCGGATTAAATCCACCGTCAGTAATTATCGAATTAAACCGATTTTTCAATATGTATATATTGCCGTCCTGTTCTATTCCCCAACACTCATTGCCGTTTGATGTGAAATTGCTATGATTTGCGATAATTTCTTCACGCAGATAATCATACGCACGTCTGTTGACGTTCAACATATCCTTGGTCTGCAAATATGGTTTAATATCATCTATACTGATTCGTACACCGTCATTAAATATCCAACGTTCAGACAGTTCATCAGCGGTTAATAATGCCGCCGCTGACGCAATTTGTTTGTCCGTTGCCTCTGTATTATCTTCCAACAGTTTAATGTATTTTTCGTGCAATGCTCGTGCTTCGGCGATATTTCCGGTTAAATTATCAACAAATTCTTTACCGGCGTGACCGTAATTTGATTGTATTGTTCTGCAAAATTCTCGTGGATTTTTGAAGAACTTACCGCCGTTACATTCGATTTCAATAACACGATTGACTGCACCGCCACCCGATGACATTGATGTTATCGGGCGTTCGCCTGTGGTTATAATACAATTTCGCCACGTCTTAATGTTTTGTATACCACCGTCTTTTTTACCGCGTAAACGTCCTGTACCCTCGCACAGACGATATATTATATCATCAAAATCCGAACGTTTATTCAGTATCTGCAATTCGTCCATACATAACGGCAGTGAATTTAAACACGCCGCATATAATTCATTACCTACATCAGTAGAATTGAATGTATAGGCATATTTACCGATAACCGGCTCAGCCCATACAGACACTGCCGCAAGTAGCGCAACCGATTTACCCGTTTCTGTATCGCCCCATAGGTGAACGAAGAACGGCAATGCTCCAAGCGGTTTTAACAGTACACTCGCAAAACTCGCCGCCATAACCATGCGAACAACTATATTACCGTTTTTGCGGTAATCTCTGATTGTTTTAAGCCATTTTTCATAACTGCCGACCTCTCTTACCGAATTAAATAACTGTCTGAAACTATCCTGTCCCTCAAACTCCAAATCTGATATATACGGTGCAAATTCTTTAAATCCTCTGCCTACCCAACCCATATGATCGCACGATTTCTTTTCGATTATTTTGTCGTAATTTATACTTTCAAAATCACTTAAAAACTGTACAAGTGCCTTTGCGTTTTCCGATGTTACACCGACACCGTATTCAGCTAATTTTACGATTTTGTTCGCACTTGCAAGGTCAGAACGTGGAACGATTTTAGTTTTGTAATTTCGTCCCGGTCTGCCGTAAACAAGTTGCACACTTTCAACATCAGTATCTACATTTGAATATCTTGTTATCATAAATATCGGGTGTGGACACGCCGTCACTTTTTCGCTGAACTGTCCTTTAAACCTATACACTCCGTCATCAGTTGCTATCCATTCGCCTGTATCCCACATTATTGCAGTGCCACTGAACTCCATTACGTTGCCGTAAACAATGCTTTGACCCTTTTGCGCTCTGACGTAGTTTGAAAATTGTGTTCGGAAATTAGATACTTTTAATTTCTTTGCCTTTTCTGCCATTTGCGCCACAAGCTGACCTTTGATGAACTCGTTGCCGTCAGCTTGGTCTATTATCCATTGAAACGGTTTTGATGATATTAAAAAATCGTCTTTACTGAAATCGGGTATCGTTATTCTGTTTTCATTCTCCATAGCACCCATTCCTTAACCTATATTAAAACGGCAAATCTTCTTCCGATTCGTTCTCATCATCAAATCCGCTTGTATCAAATCCCGATGCACTTCCGTCAAGCAGTTTATCCTGTGGAATTTCGGACATTTCCAATCCTTTGATACTTCTTACCGCTCTTGCCTTAGTCGCCCATTTTTTTTGACCGTTCATCAGGTATTGTTCACGTCCAAACAATACACCTATTTTCTTACCCTTAAGCGTTTTTTCGTCCCAATTCCATTCATAGCCCTCATTACTTTCTTCAATACAAGTAATCATACCTTTAAAAAACGGTAATTGTTTACCCTCGTATCCTTGTCTGAAAAGTCCTCCGTTGTTCCACTTTGCCGCCGTTCCCTTTTCTTTAATAGTTTTTGAAAATTGGTCGCTATAAAAATCCTTGTATTCGCCCTCTGCAATATCCAGTTGCAATACCAACTGTTTCTTACCGTTTTTGGTTTCAACCTCTTTTGCACCCTTGATTTCGCAGATATATTTGCCTGCCGGCAATGCTCTGCTCTCACCTGTGTATGCTTGCGCCTCGTCATATCCTTGTATCTTATTCATTATTCTTATCCTCCTCATTCAGTCCGTAATATTCTCTTATTCTTTCGTCAACTGCTTTCAAATCGTTATCAATCTCTAAATCAAACATATCCATAGGCGACTTACACGTTGTATGTCCGTCTGATTGCGTTATGAAACTATGACTTTGACCGTCAGCTTGACATAGCAAAACGATTGAAAACAGTCCCTCAACGGTCAACTGATTGTCCAACATTTTACCGATTGTTTTCGCTTTAATTTTACCGTTTTCGGTCTGCTCGCAATGGTGCAAAAAATATACGATTGTATCATCGGGCAATCCCTCAATAATAAATGTAATCATCTTCTGAAAACGTACCGCCATATCGGTAAACTTCGCATAGCCTGTTTCTTTTGCACGATTAAACGAATCGAACGCCAACAGATATTGACTGTCGTCTATAACGTATCGCTTATACTGCTTTTTACTTAATTCTTTGGCAATAACGTTGTATGTAGCCTTTTTGATTGAATTTAACTTCTTGCGGAACGGAAGTGGCTTACTTGCCACATTAAATATTACCAAATCATCTTCATTAAAATTTCTTAGGCTTGCACTTTTTCCGCTACCGCTTTCACCCATAATTAAAACCGGTATTCCCATATGTATCACTCCTTATTTTATGCTCATATTATTTCTTTCGACTAACTCTGCATGCGGAATATCAAAACCGCCCTGCAACATTCCCTTAATGACCGCTTTGTTTGGCTCCGGTTGCTTATATGTCAGTAAGTCACTGTTACTCTTTATTGCATAGTCGATAAATTCGTCATCAACTTCTACTGCTGTTGATTTTCTGTAGCTTATCGCCACTTTTGATGTACTGAACTTATTGCCTTGCAATGCTTGGTTTACATAGTCCTTTAATTGTTCAGCCTTGTTTTCCAACGACTTACGACGTTCCGCAAGTGCTTTTTCTTCTTCTCTTATAGCTTTGCTCTCGGCTACAAGATTTTTATACCATAACGCTGTATTTTCGATTTTTTCTTCCTTTTGCATTTGTAGTTCTTCAAATGCCTCATAATCCTTTATTTCGCCTGTTTCTTCGTCAATTAAAGAAAACATTGCATTGTCTATTTCGTATATGTTCATTTGACATTTTCCTTTCTATGTGTTAAAATACAAACACAGATAATTAAATCTGTATTTAAGTTTTGACCGTTTCGAGTTGCACCTCATACGGTCTCTTTTTTTATGCTGATTTTGCAGTGACAACCTGCTCCAAGATTATCATTGCTTTTGTACATTTCTGTTTGCTTAAAGGTTTCTTCTGTGTATATCGAACAGAATTTTAATAGTGTATCGCCAGTTTCCTTGTATTGATACATTGCTCTGAAAATCTTGCACGCTTGCTCTATTGTTTCCGCCTCGATGATTATCCAGCCACCCTTAAATGGCTGTCCCTCACTGCCGAATGTAATGTAATAGTTATTCATTCTCTTTCACCTCCCAATCATATTCATCATTATAAATTCTGTCATAATCAGTATCGCACTAAATACAACAACCGATATAGCATACTTAATTTTTTCAGACATTGCACACCTCGTTTCTTTTTACGATGTCCAAAACTTGCTTAACCTGTCTGTCGAACTGCTCCGGTGTTAATTCACCATCCGCCTTACGATATTTTTTATTACATACAATATCTCTTGCCACTTCTGCTAAAATTCTTATACCGTCTATATTCATAACTGACATATTTCGGCGAATTTCTCTTATTAACTTAAACATCTCTTTTACCCCGCTTTCGTTTCTTCTCGTCCTCTTTCATCAGCTTTAAGCTGATTATCAGTCCCACACCGAAACTAATCAGCGCAATTCCTATTGTGTTCATTTGTTTACCTCTCTTTACTTCCTCACAGGCACACAGGAGCCGTCCGCAAAAGGATTAAAACTCTTAGGGAAAGTCTAACTATTTTACGGATAACACGCGGACAGCCCTTGTCTGCCTGTGAGATTTAATTGTTACGACATCTCTCGTGCCAATTTTGCAACCGAGATATATCCGTCTTTAAAATTGAACAGTCTTTCTACCGTTTTTCTGTTCAAACCGCAGAAGTTTTGAACGTCTTTAACTTTTAATAACTCTTTAGTCGGAAAAAATTCCTTAATTCTTTCGAGATTATCTCTATATGATGGTTTCTCTAAAGCCATTTTAATCACCTACTTTCTATCTTCTAATCTACTATAATCCAATCTTTTGCGGCTAAATCCTCTGCGGACGGATTCCAACGACTTGCAGAGGGCTTGTTGTTCTTGAAAACTATACAACATTCTGCACTGTCTGTAGGTTTTATCTTTACACCGGCTAACACCGTTCTTATGTATTTTTTTCGTGCTATAAAACGTTTACGTTTTCTTGCTTTCTTCGCCGCTTTATAAATGTTCATTCTCTCACCTACTTTCATTTACGCTGATTGTATTTCCTTGCTATTTGTGCTATAATCAACCTCAAAGGAGGTGATTATATGAGAATTTACGCAAATCTGCTTGGTAATTGGACTGACATAACCGAAACTGGCACAGTAGCCGACTGTCAAAAACCTGTAACGTATTTCACGGAAAACTTAACATTTCTTGAAGGCTCTACCGTTGCCGAATGTTTTAAATACGGATACATACACGTTCAATATCAAGGTCACGACTATCGCTTACACCCATCTATGATACAAATTATAGATGACTAATATCTTTCATTTCTAATGCGATATTTTTTTGTATAGATTCGGCATCTCCCAAAGACAATTTACAAGATGCCGAATCATACATACGTTCGATAGCGATTTTTAATCTCGACCACTCATAACGTTTTAACCCCGAAAGCATTTCAGCAATCGTTTTTATCTTTTCTTCACTCATTTTCTCGCCCCCTTTCATTTACGCCGTTTTTTTGTTCTTGCAGATATGAAACCAACTTTCAACACAATATCCATCACTTTCAAAGATACAAGATATGATTAAACCTATTGATACTTCTGTACTTTTCCAGTTATTTGTGTTATAAACTGCTATTGCAACACTTATCGGCTATATTTGGGGAAAGACAGCACTTAACAACCAGTTAAACAATACACAAAATACTGCACTTGAGATAATGGAAACTACAATCGTTACCACCAACGGGTGACTCATCAAAAAGTCCCATATATCCATTGCTCAACACTCCCTTTCATTTACGCTGATTTTTGTTCAGAGCTTTGAACAATGTTGGCAAAAAAAAATTCACCAATTTCGGAAGTTTGAATTTCCAACAGTTCACAAGCTTTATCAATTTCGTTTTGTTTCCATTCTCTTTTGTTGTTTAATTTTAATGATATACTGCGTGGTGACATATTCATCGCCTCCGCAAATCTTTCTTGCGTCTTGAACTTTTCTTTAATTCTTCCCGACAACTTTGCGTACTTAAATGACATATTTATTTACCCCCTTTCTATTTTTTGTTCAGTAACTTTGAACAATTATATAATACCATGTTCTTCACCACTTGTCAATACTTTTGTTCAAAAAAAATGAACTTTTTTATAAAACTTATTGACTTTTTGTTCAAGAACTGTTACAATAATCGTGTGAGGAGGCGATAAAATTGAAAAATTCAAATACTGCTCTTAGATTAAAACAATTAATGAAAGAACGTAATTTAAAACAGATTGATATAGTAAGATTGGCAGAGCCTTATTGCAAAGAAAATAATACGAGATTAGGCAGAAACGATATAAGTCAATATGTGGCGGGTAAATCAGAACCTGGACAACATAAACTATATATATTAGGTAAAGCGTTAAATGTAAGTGAAGCATGGCTTATGGGATATGACGTTCCAATGCAAGCTGAATCACCTGCCCCATCAAACACATATCCGTTAGATGATATAAAGTTTGTTAATGTTCCTGTTATTGGTTCTGTTGCAGCCGGAACGGGTTGTCTTGCTGATAATGAAATTATCGGATATGAACCGACAGACTACGATGACGTAAAAGACGGACAAGAGTACAGATATTTAACAGTTAAGGGCGACAGTATGTATCCGAAGTTTGAAGAAGGTGACCTTGTACTTGTCAGATGCCAGTCGTCGGTAGACAGTGGCAGTTATGCCGTGGTATTGATTGATGATGAAGAAGGCGTTATTAAGAAAATCGTATACGGTCCTAATTTTATTGAATTACATTCGATAAATCCGATGTACCCTGTCAGACGTTTTGAAAATGAAAATGTTTTGCGTATTCGGGTTTTTGGATTGGTTCGGTCAATAAAAAGGAAATTTTAAAACATTCTAAAATCGCATTAAAAATACAAAAAACGTAACAAAATGTATCAAAATCGTAATTAATTTATTAAAATAGTCGATTTTTAATAAATTGCAAATAAAAAATCCCCCGACCGCTACCAACAGTCGGAGGATAAGAGTGTATTGAAACACATATTCGCAAAATTATTGTATCATATACACTCTGTTTTTGCAATACAAATTTTTAAAGGAGTGTATGAACATGAAAAAAAGAAAAGACGGACGATATTTGAAAGTCGTCACAATAAATGGTAAACGGTTATACTTTTATAGTAGCAAGACAACCGAACAGCAAGCCGAACGCGATATAAACCGTCAAATTTTAAGCTATACCAAGCAAGAAGAAAAAGGCAAGCTATTTTGTGATGTGGCGGAAGAATGGGAAGAAGAACATTTCCCGAAGATTGAGTATAATACTGCAAGACGCTACAAGGTTTTGTTGAATTACGCAATCGAAGAATTTGAATACATTTATATTAAAGATATTCAGCCGATTGACGTTGAACAATATCTAAACTACTTTGTCAGTCGTAATTATTCCTCGAAGTCGATAAAAGATACTTTGTCTGTGTTAAGATTAGTATGTAAATACGCTTGTATTAAGGGCTATATTACAACTGACCCCACAAGATACATAACACCACCGAAAGGCAAAGCTCCCGTCAAACGTCAAGCATTAACTGAAGAAGAAGTTGAAATTGTAAAAGACAATATTAATCAACCTTTCGGATTGTTTCCGTACTTCTTGATGTATACGGGGCTACGAAAAGGTGAAGCTCTTGCTCTACAGTATAAAGATATTGATTTTGATAATAAAGAGATTTCAGTTTCTAAATCTATCTACTACAAAGGTGGTGTAGCACATATAAAGGGTACAAAAACAGAAAGCGGTGAACGTAAAGTGTTCCTGCCGGACGTGTTGGCTGATAAACTGACGAAAGGCAAAGCAGAAGAATATTTATTTTCGGTTGACGGAACAAAACCTCTCGCTTATTCAACATTTGAACGTAAGTGGAAGAAATATAAAGAAGAAGTAGGATTGAATATAACCGCACATCAGTTGCGTCACACATATGCAACGATACTATTTGAAGCGGAAATTGATGCAAAAGACGCACAGTATTTATTAGGACACAGTGATATATCAGTGACCCGAAATATCTATACACACATTCGCAAAAATCATCTTGAACAAACAGGAGAAAAACTAAATAGATATATCAGTTAGTCAAGCATTAGTCAAACAGGCTATAAACGGCAGTATTACTCGATTTTAAAAGGGTTCAAGTCCCTTCATCTGCACCAATTAAAGCGATAACTTCGGTTATCGCTTTTTTTATTTTATACAAAAAGCACTCACTGTTCAACAAGTGCTTGACATTGCATTGTCACCTCATTCATTGTAAGATATTTCAACATTAAAATAGCAGCTGAAAAATCAGCTGCTATTTCTTATTTATTTAACTCTTTGAATTGTAACAGTTTGTTCTGTTTCATTCCACTTAACCGTTGCACCCAAATTTTCCGAGATAAAACGTATCGGTGTATATGTACGGTCGTTTTCAACAAAAGCAGGGCTATCAAGTTTAACTTCCTCACCGTTTACTTTTGCATAATCCGAGCCGATTGTGATAAGAATTGTCACATCCTCTTGTTTTTCGTTCTTACCTGTGATTGTTACAAGTTGTTTTTCGCCGTCCCATTCAACTGTTGCGCCAAGATTTTCCGCAACAAAACGAGCAGGCAACATTGTACGGTCATTCACAACCTTTGGAGCAACATCATTTGTCTTTGTTGTTCCGTAAACGAGTGCGTCATGTTCATCGATTGTCAAAACTATTGTATTTGAACTTTCTTTATTTTCATTTCCGCTATTATTATTTACGACATCTCCACTTCCGCCGTTTTCCTTTTTCTGTTCAGTCCACTTTGCGTAAAGTGTAAAACTTTTTGTTACTTTTTCCGTAAAATCGTACTTTGTTGTAAGTTCCTTATCAGTATACCATCCCGCAAATTCAAAGTTTTCTTTTATCGGAGCAGTCGGTTCTTTGACTGAATTATCTTTTGCAACAGTCTGACTCGTTATCTTATTACCGCCGTTTGTGTTAAACGAAACTGTATAACGTTTTGTACTGCCGCTGCCGCCACTGCTCTTACTGCCGGTTGCCGCATATACAGCAGTTACTCTCGCAGAGTCTGCCTCATTTGTAACTGTTTCTGCATCGCTTACGGTATAACCGTTTTCTGCAATTCCTTTTACAGTATAATTTGCTTTCGGTGTAATTGTTATTGTTGCGGTATAAACCGTACTATATCCGAATTTATCCGTAACTTCCGGCGACCAAGCTACCGTTGCTGTATATTCGTTTGTTTCCATTTCTGTCTGCGGTACTCCGTTTTTAACAGGTGCAGTCAGTATTATTTCAGAATTTATTGTTTTCGGCAATATTGTAAATAATTTTTCAAGTGTTCCTTCATAATTATTTGAAATCATCTCAACTTTAGCTTTTGCCTCTTCAGATGCTTTTATATTTTTTTCATATGCCACTGTATAATCTGTATCAAGTACAAGAACTTTATCCCCATCTTTGACCTCAATAACAGGTTTAATCTCCTCACCTGTATATGTTTGGTCTGCTATTTTTGTTATGTTGTCATTTGTAAGTATTTTCTTTCCTATTACAAATTCAACTGCGTCACTTTCAAGTCCTGTATACTTATCTGTTTCTTCAACCGTTGCTTTTACATAATATGTTCCCGCATCTGTCGGAACAATGTCGTTATATTCCCCGTCTGCCGCCGTTGAATATGTATATTTAGGTGTTCCGTATTTTACCGACGCTGTCGGTGCATTTGGTGTGTCACCATATGTCCATCCGACTATTTCAAGCGGTTTGGTAAATTCATTTGTATCAACTGTGTCATCAATACCTGTTGCAGAATACACTGCCGTTACTATAGCAGAATCTGCCTCATTTGTAACTGTTTGTGCACCGTTTACGGTATAACCGTTTTCTGCAATTCCTTTTACAGTATAATTTGCTTTCGGTGTAATTGTTATTGTTGCCGTATAAACGGTATCATATCCGAATTTGTCTTCAACTTCCGGTGACCAAACTACCGTTGCTGTATATTCGTCTGTTTCTATTTCTGTCTGCGGTACT
>OATU01000379.1_pt1 | contig 40362 bp, 34 predicted proteins | sample 1516711 | NCBI WGS metagenome assembly OATU01 (sample SAMEA2579971, study PRJEB22360) | human gut metagenome | biome: human gut; feature: human-associated habitat; material: faeces | place: Denmark | collected 2008/2010 | reverse complement strand
GATAAACGCTGAAGGCATCTAAGCGTGAAGCCCCCCTCAAGATGAGATATCCCATTCGAAAGAAGTAAGACCCCTTGAAGACGACGAGGTAGATAGGACAGAGGTGGAAGTGCAGTAATGTATGGAGCTGACTGTTACTAATCGGTCGAGGGCATAACCAAGTGGTGATAGGAGAATGGATGGAAAGAGAAAAACTTAGAAAAGTAGTTGACTGTATGTGATTTTGAAGGTATATGAAAAAGAGAAGAGATAGAAAAGAGAGAAGATATTTGCAGGAGCAGATGTCTTTTTTTGTATTTAAAAACAGGAAGGGATTTTATAGAATAAATAGATTTTTAGTTGACAGAAATGTCTGTTGGAAGAGAACATTCAAGACAGTATAATAAGTATAAATCATCCATGAAAGATGAGAAAATGATAGGAAGGAGAGATTATATGAAACAAGGAATCGGAGAAATTCTTGTAAGATTAAGAAAAGAATCTGGAATCACACAAGCGGCTTTGCGGGAAGGAGTTTGTGCGGCATCGGAATTGGCAAAAATTGAGAACAATCAGAAAAATCCAGATCCATTTTTGCTGGATCATCTTTTCAGACGTCTTGGAAAATCTGCGGTACGGTTGGAGTATGTTCTTTCCGCTGAATTATATCATCTATATGAACTGCAATATGAGATTCAGGTGCAGATTTGTCGCAGGGAATATGATCTTACAGAAAAGCTGATTTTTGAGTATGGGAATGAGAAGAAGGGGAAAGGAAAGATTCACCGCCAGTTTATTGCACAGAGTCGGGCGCAGATTGCATGGCTTCAGGAAAAAGAATCAGGGGTGGTTTTAAAATATATAGAAGAAGCAATCATGCAGACGGTAGACTTCAAGAATCTTTGGGAGAAGGGAAAAGTATTAAGTGCAGAGGAGATTAGGCTGTTTTTATTTCGATGGGAAGTATTGAAAAAGGCAGAAAGCAAAGAAAAAGCCACATTGGCAGAATTATGGAAAATTGTTGAGTATATTGAGCACAGACAATTTGAACCCGAGGAGCTTGCAAAAGTTTATCCATATGCAGTGCTTTTACTAAATGAGTATGGCGATGGATCAGAGTTAAAGACTTATTGTATAGCTGCTCTTGAGAACGCATTGGAATTATTGAGAGAAGAAGGGAAAATTTTATATCTTCCGGAGATATTAGAAGCATGTGCGGAAATTTACGCTAAGAATGAGAGACATGAGGATCACAAAAAGGCGGGAGAACTTTTGAGAATGCGAGATGCATTAGTACATTTGGAATTGGAATATGGTATGCATTTTGAAAACTATCGTTTGTTTTCTGATATAAACAGAAGCTTTAAATTGGATTATGAAATGATACGACAGAATCGTCTTGCTTGCGGTATGACTATGGAAGAATTGTGTGATGGAATTTGTACATGGGAAGAGTTGTCAAGAATTGAGAGAGGAAAATGTAAGCCGAATGATAAAACATTTGAAAAATTGATGGAGAAAATGAATCGGAAAAGGGGAAGAATTGAAGCGTATATTACAACGGCAGATTATGAAATGATTTTGTTGGAAGCTGAGATGGAAAAAGCTTTACATCGATTTCAATATGAGAAAGCAGAGGGGATTTTGAAAGATTTATCAAAGCGATTAGAGTCGAATTATCCTGAGAATTGTCAGTATTTAGAAACAGAAAAGGTAAGGATAGAAATTTCACGCCAGCATTTGACATTTGCTGATGGTATACAAAGTCTAATTTCTATTTTAGAAAAAACGGGATATGAAAAAGAGATTTTTACATATAATCTAACAGCAAATGAAAAAAATATCTTAACTTTAATTGCATGCTTATATCAAAAATGGAATAGGAAAGAACAGGCAGTACAGATTTTAGAAAAACTTTTGATAAATTATGAAGCAAGTTCATGTAATCCAGCATTTATGATAAGAGAATGGGGATTAGTTTTAGGAAATCTGGCGGGATTATTGGAGGAATTAGGAGATATATCTAGACCAATAGAACTTTGTAGAAAGAGATTGAAGACAGCCCTAAGTGCCGGACAAGGAAGAACGTTGGGACGAAGTGTGACGATTATTGCTTGTGTATTAGAAAGAAAAGAAAAAGATTTTGGTGAATTTTATGATGCATTACGCCTTTTAAAATTAATGAAAATGGACTATCGCTTTAATTGTGTGGTGGATTATATTAAAAAGAATGGATATGTGGAATTCGATGAAGAAGCTGTATAAATGATATAAACTAAAAAATGGCAACAATCAAAGGTCGCCATTTTTCATCACCACCGCCCGGATCCGTTGAATAGGAATTTGGTAAATAAGAAGTTGAAAAAGAAACAGAAGAGTCTTCAGCTATGGTTAGTAGAAGAAGAAACACTATTAATACAAGAAATTTTTTCATTATATATCACCTCCATTAGTTTTTTTTATAATAACTTTGAAGAGAAAGGAGTTGTATGGCATTTTTGGAAAATTAAAACTTTCCAAAAATGTTATACAACTTTTTCTTAATTACTGATAAAATTCAAATTAATAAATACGAAAGAAATATAAAAATATGAGGAGGAGATGGAAAGATGTTTGAAGTGCTTGAAAAATTAAAATTGGATGATGAATATGCAATTATAAACAGAAACAGTGAAAATCCATTTGTAATTTTAGAAGGCGGAGGTCCATTGATTTTTGATAGATTAAGAATGATTCCAAAAGAACAATTTGAATTTGAAAAGTTCTGTAAAGAATTCTCTCAGGAAATGGGAGTTAGAATAGAGGAAATCAAAGAAGATGTAAATCTTGTGTTGGAAGTTTTGAAGTATGAGGAAACAGACACGACAGAAACTGATGGGAAATCAGTTATATCTGATAATACATATGCCTATGTTTATGATTACTTTAACAGAAAAAATAAAATATTTAAAGTGTTTATGGAAATGACTTATGGATGTAACTTAAAATGTAGACATTGTTATTTAGGAACAGATATAAATCATGTGCAGACGCGTTTTACGCTAGAAAAGGCAAAGACCATATTAGATGAACTGAAAGCAGCTGGAGTAGTGGAGGTTACTTTTACGGGAGGAGAAATTTTTAGCTATCCACATGCGTTAGAAGTTATTGAATATGCATGCGATTTGAAATTTTTAGTTACCATTCTTACAAATGGGACTTTGATTACAGAAAAAATAGCAGACAAGCTGACCCAGCTCCCAATTTCAGAAATAAGGATTTCAATGTATGGCACAAAAGAATTTCATGACAGATTTGTAGGGATTGAAGGAGCATTTGATAAGTCTTTGCATGCATTGCAAAAATTAAATGAAAAAAAGAAAAATTTCTGTATGGCAAGCAGTGTTGTTACGAATGAATGCGTAGATTCTTTGTTAGAATTACATCAAATGCTAGAAAATATGGGAATTAGACATCGTTTAACACCGTTAATTTATCCAACAACACAAGGAGATTTGTCGCCTACAAAACTTAGAATAAGTGAAGAAAAGATTGTAGAATTACTTCATCAGAAAATTTTTACTTATTCTGGAAGTGAATGTAACTCGGGAATATCAAGGCTTAGAATTTCTCCATTAGGAGAGGTAAATCCTTGTGAATTGTTTAGAAATGTGTCTTTTGGAAATCTGTTTGAACATAGTTTAAAAGAAATTTTATCATCTGAAGAGAGACAGAACTGGATAAAGTTTGTAAGAGAAGAATCAAAAGTTGGTGAGTGTCAAAAGTGTGAGAATAGAAAATACTGTCCAAGATGCCTTGGGGTTCTTTATCTTGAAAATGGCAATATAAGAGAAAAAGCAGATGGATTATGTAGATTAGCAAATGCAAAAGTGTGGAGTATGAAAGATGAATCTCAAACAACTGGTATTGAAGTATAAGAAAAAGACAGTAATATTGATTTTATTGATTATTGCCGCAGCCGGTGCTGATATTTATGCCGGCTATACATTAGCCTGGTACTATGATATTGTGACAGCATCAGATATTCAAGGGGCAGTAAGGTTTTCTGTTTATATGATTTTAATCAGAGTATTTTCTGTTATCATGGCATACTTTGCAGATCGCTATGAAGCAGGAGTGAGAGAATGTTTTAACAATGAGATGAAAGGAAAACTAATTTATTCCCTCGCTCATATGGAATACCAGAGATATGAAGAGAAAGAACCGGGGGAATATGCTTCATGGCTGACAAATGATATTCACCAGATTGAGGATAAGTGTTTTTCTTCTTTCTTTTTAATTTGTGAAGCAGTTAGTACAGTATTATTTAGTATTGTGGCATTATTCTATATGCATCCGCTTATTTTAGCTACATGTATTATTAGTACGGTAATTTTATATTTTGTTCCGAAATTTTTTGAAAAGAGTATTACAGAAAGTACACTTAATATTTCTGAGATTAATGAAAAATTTTCTCAGAAAATCCATGATACACTGTCAGGATTTCAAAGTTTTGTGTCAGCACATCGAAGAGAGCAATTTATTCAACAGAATAATAGAATCTCGATAGCTTTAGAAAAAGAAAAGAAAATACTTCTCAGACGTTCAGCAAAAATGGGAATGTATAGTGTGGCAATTTTTAGAATTTTAGAAGGAGTAACTTGTTGTCTCACCGCGGTGCTTGCATTTTTAAAAATAGTTGGAATAGGAGCAGTATTTTCAGTTGCAAATATCAGTAATCGTTTTTTAAATGGGATTAATAGTATTTTTTCCAATCTGGTAATTTTAAAAAGCAGCGGAAAAATATTTGAAAAATTTCCAAAAAATATGCCCGAAGACAACCGGACAACTTGTCCAGAAATTAAAAATAGCATTGAAGTAAGAAATTTACAGATTAAATACGACAATCATATTGTGCTGGACCATCAAAATTATTGTTTTGAAATTGGAAAGAAGTATGCAATTATAGGAGAAAGTGGAGTTGGAAAATCATCTATGATTAAGGCAATGATAGGGATAAATGATAATTATACGGGAGAAATTCTTTTTGATGGAATCAGTAAAGAGGCGTATAACAAAGACTCTATATTTCAACAGATTGCCTATATTAGTCAGGAGGCTTATATTTTTAATGATACAATTCGTTTTAATTTAACTTTGGGAGATAGTGGATATACAGATGTTCAGTTAAAAGATGTGCTTAATATGGTTAATCTGGGAGAGTTTTTAACGGAGAAAGGCGGTTTGGATGCCATGCTCGGAGATAATGGGAAAAATATTTCCGGGGGTCAGAAGCAGAGATTAGCGATTGCACGATCATTGTTACAAAAGAAAAGAATTTTTGTAGTGGATGAGGGAACGTCTGCATTAGATATAAAAAACGTAGCTATTATCGAGCGATTATTGTTAGAAACAGAAGAATATACAACAATCCTGATTACTCATAATATGAAAGAAAATACACAGAAATATTATGATCAGGTTATTCATTTGAAAGGAGGTGAGTGAGAATGAAATACACAAGAGTAAAGGTACGTAAAGCAGGTCAAGGCAGCACTAGAATAAATGGTTCACCGGTATGTTCTTCGGGATGCTAGTAGGCACATATCCTGACCCTAAAAAGATTTTAAGAAAAAGTCTGTGATATCATTTTGAAAAAGTGATATTATGGACTTTTTCTATTTTTAGAATCACTTTTTAAGTTCGCAGGAGTACAGATAGAGAATTCAAATGAGCTACTTGGTACATTGACAGTACTTCTCCGACCCGATATCATGGAAGAGATGAATGAGAATGATCTAATGATCTCAGAGAGAACGGGAGGGTGCCCATGCTGACCAAAAGACAAAATATGATTATGACCATCATGAACAATCAAAAGGATTGGATCGTAGGAAAAGATCTTGCAAAATTATTGAATGTATCTGATCGGACAATCCGCAATGATATTGCTGCGATCAATGAGTTTTACGCAGATACGATGATTGAATCTAATATCCGGAAAGGATACCGGATTCAGGGAGAAAAAGTAAAAAGATTTATAGAAGAGACAAAAAAGGAAATTCCGGAGACAGGGGAAGAAAGAAGATGGCTGATCCTGAAAACATTGGTGGAGCATAATCAGGTAAATATATATCAGTTAGCAGACCAGATGTGTATTTCAGAGTTTTCACTGGAAAATGATATGAATAAAATCCGAAAATTACTGGACAATTATCAAGGGTTAAAGGTAATCCGTCAAAGTAATATGCTGCAACTTTCCGGAGGAGAACGGGAAAAGAGACATTTATATGAAGAGTTGATCTCCTATAAGATCAGCGGCAATCTGTGGAATTTAAATAAAGTTGCAGAAAATTTTATGCGCTTTGATCTCCTGAAAGTAAAGGAGCTTTTAAAAGATATTTTTGAGGAATTTCATTATCAAATGAATGAAGTAAGGATTCCTACTCTATTGATCCATGTAGGAGTGATTTTGGAAAGAAACTTTGCTTGTCATTTTTTAAAAGAGGATGAAGAGCAGCAGGGGAAATATGGAAGAGAGGAATATGAAATTTCCCGACATTTTTTTGAAAAAATCGGCGCTAGACTGTCTTTACAAGTTCGGGAGGCAGAGATCTGTGATTTTGCCATTTATTTGGAACATGGAAAAAGAAAAGGATATTGTGAAGAAGAACAGCTACAAGGATTAGCTTCGGATTTGGTACAGCATATTATCGTTGAGATTCGGGAACATTTTGATATTGATTTCAGTGAAGATTGTGAATTCAGACTTGGACTGGAAGTACATACAGTTTCCCTATTAAAGAGACACTATGCAAATGTTGAGATTGATCATACATGCCTGGAAGAAGTGAAGAGAAAATACCCCCTCATCTTTGAGATGGGAGTGTGGGTATGCAAGATTATGGAAGAACATTTGAATATCATCATCAGTGAAAATGAGATTTCTTTTATTGCATTACATCTTGGATCCGCATATGAAAGAGCAAATTTAAGACGAAAATACAGATGCTTGTTAATATGTCCTCACAATCAGACAGTAAAGGATTTGTGCATACAGAAAATCGTGAACCGTTTTCAGGATCGTATGGAAATTGTGGGTTGTATGAGCTATTTTGAAGAATCACTTATCAGGGAGAAAAATCTCGATTTGATACTGACGACACAACCGGTGGCACATGCTCTGGATATTGAGACAACAGAAATATCTATGTTTTTTGCTCATACAGATGAAGCAGCTGTTTTTCAGACATTGAATAGATTAGATCAGATCCGTTATAGAAATAATTTTCAGTTTTTTATTTTGAATCTGATCAGAGAAGAGTTTTTTACAGCAAATATGGCAGTAGAAGAACCGGAAAAGATTATATCGGATATGTGTGATAAACTGTATGCCCGTGGGTATGTAAAAGAAAATTTTAAGGAGGGAGTACTGAAAAGAGAACGTCTTTCTCCAACATCTTTTTTTCATGGTTTTGCAATACCGCACAATATGTCTCATCAGGAGACAATTCATTCTGCAATCAGCACTGCAATTTTAAAGCAGCCGGTCCAATGGGGGAGTTATGAGGTGCGGTTTGTACTGTTGTTGGCAATCACAGAAGAAAATAGAAATTTTTTAAAGATTTTCTTTGACTGGCTGGATGATATCGTTTCCAATCCTGAGAAATTTGCGAGACTTTTGGAAGTTCAGGATTATCAGAGCTTTGTGAATACACTTTTGTAAGGGGCAGCATGTTTCTAAAAACAGACAGCATTTCCTAATACTAGGAAGAAACATTGGAAGAAAATAAAAAAATCTACGATATACTTTAAGTAAAGGTTAGGAGGTGCAGAAGATGGAAGAACTTGAGCTGGTTTGTTTTCAGATTATTTCTTTTGCGGGAGAAGCGAGAAGTGCTTATATGGGAGCGATTCAAACAGCAAAACAAGGAAACTATGAAGAGGCGGAGAAGTTGATCAAAGAGGGTGGAGATGCATTTTTGCAGGCACATAAGGTTCATGCAGATCTGATCCATAAGGAAGCCGCCGGAGAGATGGAGCAAACACCAAATTTATTGTTGATTCATGCGGAGGATCAGTTGATGGCAGCGGAGACGTGCAAGATTCTGGCAGTGGAATTGATGGATGCTTACAGACGAATTTCCATTTTAGAAGCAAAAGAAGCATAAAAGAGAGGAAAAAGATATGAAAAAAGTGTACTTATTTTGTAGTGCAGGGATGTCAACAAGTATGCTGGCTGCAAAGATGCAGGAAGTTGCAAATTCACACCAATTAGATATGGAAGTCGCAGCATTTCCACATGAGCAGATCGGAGAGATAATCGCAGCAAAACATCCAGATTGTATTTTGCTCGGACCACAAGTGAAATATCTGTACGATCAGACAGTGAAAGAATATGGAAAGACAGGAATTCCGATTGCAGTGATCGATTCAGGTGATTATGGAATGATGAATGGAGAGAAAGTTTTAAAAACTGCAATCAAAATGATGAGAGCAGTTGGGAAATAAAAGAGTAAACGGAGAGGCAAAGGATATATACTTATGAAAAAATTCACAGGTTTTTTGGAAAAATATTTATCTCCTTTGGGGGCGAAACTGGGTAATCAAAGACATTTGCAGGCATTGTCAAATGGTATGATGATGACACTGCCATTGCTTGTCATTGGTTCTATTTTTATGATCTTGAATAATCCTCCGATTAATTTAGAAACGGTAGATATGAATACAACCAATCTTTTTATCCGTTTTTTAATTAATTGGAAAGAGTGGGCAGTAGCAAACAGCGAATGGATTCTTGCGCCATATAATATGACGTTTGGAATGCTGGGATTGATGACTGCATTTTCGGTTGCCTATTGTTTGGCAAAGAGTTACAAGATGAATGCGGCAGTCAATGGTATTATGTCAATGTCTGTATTTTTACTTGTATGTTCCAAAGTGGTTCAAGTTCCGGTGGGAGAAGATGCTGCGATTTCAGCAATTACATCCCAGTATTTGACAAGTGATGGATTGTTCATTGCATTAGTGTTGAGTTTTGTATGTGTTGAGATTAACCGCATGGTGGACAAACTGGGAATTAAGGTTAAATTTCCAGCATCGGTACCAAGTATGGTTGCCACATTTGTAAACTCATTGCTTCCACTTTTTGTAAATATTGTTATTGTATATGGCATCAATCTGATTTTAATCTCTTTGATCGGAAAATCTATTCCAGAGGCGATCATGAGCTTACTTACACCTGCGATCGATGTCGGAAATAATATCTGGGTGTATGCCGGAATCATTATGTTTTCAAATATTTTATGGTTTTTTGGTATCAATGGAACATCTGTTGTATTTTCAATCGTATTTATGATTGGACTTGCTGGAACAGGAGCAAATGCAGCTCTTGTAGCAGAAGGGCTTGCACCGACCAATCCGATGAACCTTCAGTTATTCCGCTACGCAATGCTCGGAGGAGCCGGAGGAACACTCGGTTTGATCTTACTGATGTGGAAATCAAAATCCGCAAAGCTGAAATCGCTTGCACGAATCTCTATTGTACCGGGAATCTGTTCCATCAATGAGCCGATTACATTTGGAGTGCCGATGACTTACAATCCAGTTCTTGCAATTCCATATATTTTCACACCATCTATTTGTGTTGTACTTGGATATTATGCGCAGGTATTTGGATGGATTACACCAGGATATGTTGCAGACCCTTCCTTTATTCCATTTTTTATCCAAGGATGGATGTCCGGAATGGATTTTAGAAATGTAATTTTTATGTTCTTATGTATCGCATTGAGTGTGCTGATTTATTACCCATTCTTTAAGGTATATGAAAAACAGGCAGTAGAGAAAGAAACAAAAGAGGCCGAAGAGGAGGATGATTTCGAATGGTAAAAAAGACAATGTATGATCCGTGGCAGTCGATCACAACACGGAATGGATATTGTTGTGATGAAGTGATTTCTGCATTACAGAAGAGTATCCGACGTGCAAATGAAGAAGACGCATGCAAGTTCGCATATGAGTTGTATATTACATCACCGGAGTTAGAAGAGAAGATGTGGAGACGACTCCTTACGATTTCCGTAGAAGATATTGGAATGGGAAATCCGATGGCGGCAGTTGTAGTGAACAGTCTGTTCCAAATGAGAAAAGAATTTGACTATGCAGACGGAGACCGCCCGATCTACTTTATTCATGCGATCCGGTATCTCGTTCAGTCACAGAAAGACAGATCCAGTGACTTACTCAAAAATATCTGTATCAAAGGATTTGCCATGGGAGAGCTTCCGGAGATTCCGGATGTGGCTTTGGATAAACATACACGCCGCGGACAAGAGATGGGAAGAGATTCCTTCCACTTCCTTCATGAGGCAAGTAAAGTAATCCCACAGGCAGAAATTGACAATGATTATAAAGAACGGTATGAAGAAATGTTAAAACGCTATGATCCTGAGAACGTATCACCTACAACATTTAAGTTCAATGGATGGCAGTTTTAGGCAGATGAGAAGTGTGAAAAACAGGCTCATGCAGCTCCTATTCTTCATCTGAAACTAGGAATCTCTCGTAGAACCTTATGCTTTTTGGCATCTCGTGTTCTATGGGAGATTTTTAGTTTTGAGTTCTCTAGATATAGAAAATATGTATAAGTATATTAACTTTATTGATTGGACGGAATATTTTTTCAGAGTTAAAATGGAAGCGTACATGTGGAAACGCATATGAGTATATTGAGAGGAAAGGTAAGAGGAAAAGATGAAAAAGAAAATGGTAAGCATTTTGCTTGCGGCATTACTTGCAGTGTCGACGTTTGCAGGATGTGGTGGAAATGACAAAGCACAACAAGCAAGTAGTAGTGCAGGAAAAGAAGAGGGAGAAAAAACATTTGTTCTTCCAATTAATACAAATGCAGTTGCATCTATTACGCCATATAATGTGTATGGAAGTGATGATTTATTGATTGCATCTTCTCCATGTTTTGATCCACTATTTATTATTAATAAGGATGAAACGAGATGGTATCTTGCAGAAAGTTTGGAACCTACATCAGAGGACGGCTGCCATTATCAGTTGAAATTAAAAGAGGGATTGAAGTGGCATGATGGAGAAGCAATTACTGCAGATGATGTAGTATTTACGGTGAATGCATTGCTGGAACCTACAAATGGAACAGATCCAAGCAGTGTTTGCTATAACGGAAAGGCAATTGCAGTTACAAAAGTAGATGATCTCACTGTAGATATTACATTGCAGGAGCCATTTAGTGCGTTTGAAACAGAATTTGGAAGAATTCAGTTATTTCCAGAGCATGTCTTTGATGGAAATGTAAAAGTAAAAGACAATACAGAAGCGCTGAATAAGGGAATTGGTTCAGGTCCATTTAAACTTAAGGAAAATAATGAAGGTGAAAGTATCGTATATGAGCGCTATGATGATTATTACAGAGGGAAAGCTGATTTAGATCAGGTAATCGTCAAAATGATGCCGGATGAGAGCGCACAGGAAGCCGCACTTCAGAGTGGGGAACTGTCAATGATGCGTATTACAAATCCAACAAAGTTGGAAAAGTATGAGAAAGATGATAATTATACCGTATATAATATTCCAGAGGGACGTCTGAATTATATGGCATTTAATTATCAGAGTCCGCTTATGAAAGATATGGATGCAAGAAAGGCAATCTGTCTTGCGTTGAATGTCGATGAGATTATTACTGGTGCCTATGGCTCAGAAGAGCTGGCAATTCCGGCAAAGAATTTCTGTTCTCCAGAAAACTTATATTATAATGATGAGATGAAAGGCTATGAGCAGAATATCGAAGAAGCAAAAAAACTTGCAGAAAAATCAGGATTGAATGGAAAAACATTACATTATATTTACAATCAAAATCGTCCAAATATGAAAGAAACAGCGCAGATTGTGCAGCAGCAGTTAAAAGAAATCGGAGTCGAAGTTGAGATTGAAGGAATGGACGGCTCGGCATTCTTCCCACATTTGTTTGCAGCATGGATAACAGGAGAAACAGTGGAAGATACTTCATGGGATCTTGCTTCCAATGGTATGGATCAGATGAATGCAGACCCAGCAACAAAAATGACTGGTTGGCAGGGAGAACTTGTTGAGAACGGATTCTATGTAAGTCCGGAAACAAAGACATTTTGGAAGGAAGCATCACAGTCACTTGATCTGAAAGAGAGAGAGACAAAGTATAAAGATCTTCAGGAGCAGATGAATGAAGATTATGCAATGTACCCGATGGCAAACACAAACTATGTAATTGTTGCCAGAAAAGAGTTCAAAGGATTGGATGAAATTAAGAGAGTTCCGATTTTTGAGGATTATCTGAAGATTACAATGGAATAATGTATGCAAAAAGAGGCTGTCGTGAAATAAGATGTCTATATATTAGGAATGGTATATAGGCAAGGTAATTTGATATTTTGCGCCGGTCTCTTTTTAGAAGAGATACAGATGAGGTGAGAAGACTGTGAAAAGTTATATTTTAAAGCGTTTTTTACAATTAATACCGGTAGTGATACTGGTAAGTATTTTTTCTTATCTGATTATTCAGGCAGCGCCGGGGGATCCAATAGATAATTATTCGAAACCTGGTATGACAAAAGAACAGATAGAAATTATCAAAAAAGAGTATCATTTAGATGGAAATATTGTGGAACAGTATTTAACATGGGCAGGTCATGTTCTGCGAGGAGATTTTGGAACATCCATCTCACAGAACAGACCAGTGGCACAGATGATCGGCGAGAGACTTCCAGCAACACTTCTTCTGATGGGAACATCACTCTTGATTTCTTTGGTGGCAGCGATTCCTCTTGGATTGTGGGCAGGAATGAAGAAAAACAAGATGGCAGATAATGTCATCGGAATTTTATCATATATAGGGATATCAGTTCCGCCATTTTGGCTTGCAATGATTTTTATCATTTTGTTTGCGTTAAAATTTCAGATTTTCCCAAGTGGAGGGATGCGAAGTGTCAATGTGAATACAACAGCGGATCTTCTAATGCATCTTGTTCTTCCAGCTATTGTATTGAGTTTGAATAATATGGCTGTATTCACAAGATATATCCGCGCAAATACTATCTCGCAGCTGGAGGAAGATTATGTACTGACAGCAGTTTCAAAAGGAACAAATAAAACGAAGGTATTGTTCAGACATGTGTTAAAGAATTGCCTTCTTCCAATTATTACACTGGCGGGAATTAATATTGCAGGGCTTGTGTGCGGATCATTTGTTGTAGAAACTGTGTTTTCCTGGCCGGGAATTGGAAGACTTGCGATGGATGCAGTAAATGCCAGAGATTATCCAATTATTATGGGATTTACGATGTTCTCCTGCATCATACTCTTGCTTGGGAATTTTTTGGCAGATATTTTGTATGCGGTGGCAGATCCTAGAATCAGACAAGGAATGAGGAAGAGAAATGGATAAAGAAATGCTATATACAATCAATCAGGATAGTTTTAAACGAGTAGAGAAAAAGAAAGAAAAAGAGTCCGTGATATATGAGCGAGGCTTGTTTTCAGATGCAATACGTTCTCTGAGAGAGAATAAACTGGCAATGTTCTGTGCAGTACTTTTAGGGCTGATTGTGATTCTTTCTATCCTTGCACCTCTTAGCCCTTATGATCCTGATGCACAGAATGTGACACAGAAACTACTTAAGCCGTCAGCAGAGCACTGGTTTGGTACAGATGAACTTGGAAGAGATTATTTTACAAGAGCATTATATGGTGGAAGGATTTCCCTTTCTGTTGGGTTCCTATCCATGCTGCTTTCGACAATACTTGGAACAGTGATTGGAACAGTTAGTGGATATATGGGAGGAAAAGTTGATATATTTCTTATGAGATTTACAGATATTTTTATGTCAGTACCAAGTTTTTTATTAATGGTAGTCATAAATACACTGTTTCCTCCGAAGGTATATTTTATGATTATTATTCTTGGATTGTTTGAGTGGTGTCAGATTGCACGAATTACAAGGGCGGAAACATTGTCCTTGAAAGAAAGAGATTTTGTGCTTGCAGCAAAGCATCTTGGAGCAAGGCATTGGCAGATCATATTTGGACACATCATTCCTAATATGAGTTCTTCGATCATTGTTGCAGGAAGTCTTGCAGTAGCACGTGCCATACTGACAGAGTCAGCTCTCAGTTTTATGGGAATTGGAGTACAACTTCCGAAAGCATCGTGGGGAACAATGCTTCAAGGGGCGCAGACCTACATTATGGACGTTCCTACATTGGCTGTATTTCCAGGAATCTTTATTGTATTGACCGTATTTAGCTTCAATATTCTTGGAGATGCACTTCAAAACGCATTGGAACCAAAAAGAATGAAGTAGTGGGGGGAAGCGGAATGGAAAAAATTTTAGAAATTCAGGATTTGAGAGTTTCTTATCATACTTATGCAGGAGAAGTTCAATCTGTCAGAGGCGTATCTTTTTCTATAGAAAAGGGAGAAACACTTGCAATTGTTGGGGAATCAGGATGTGGAAAATCCGTTACGGCAAAGACAATTATGGGGTTGGTCATGACACCACCAGGGGAAATCAAAGAAGGAAGCCAGGTTATTTATCGTGATAAAAATATTTTGGAACAGTCAGAAAAGGAATGGGAAAAGTATCGCGGGGCAAAATGTTCGATGATTTTTCAAGATGCCCTGACGGCATTGAATCCGACAATGAATATTGGCAAACAGATTATGGAAAATATCACAAATCATTATAATGTGTCAAAAAAAGATGCGAAAGAGCAGGCAGAAAAAATGCTCGAACTTGTTGGAATTCCGGATCCGGCACTTTGTTTAAAAAAATATCCGCATGAATTATCGGGAGGAATGAGGCAGAGGGTAATGATTGCAATTGCATTGTCAGGAAAACCGGAAGTACTCATTGCAGATGAACCAACGACGGCACTTGATGTGACAATTCAGGCGCAGATTATTGATCTCATGAAGGATATTCAAAAGAAATTAGGAACAACCATTTTATTGATCACGCATGATTTGGGAGTAGTAGCAAATATTGCAGACCGGATTGTTGTTATGTATTCAGGAAAAGTCATGGAGAAGGGAACTTGTGAAGAAATATTTTTTGGACATAGACACCCATATACATGGGCGCTTTTAAATGCGGCTCCAAGTTTGGAACTGGAAAGGAAACAACAATTATTTTCTATAGAAGGAACACCTCCCGATCTGATTCATCCACCAAAGGGGTGTCCATTTGCAGAGCGATGTAAGTATTGTATGAGTATCTGTACAGAGGTGGAGCCTCCAGAATATGAGTTTGAAGATGGACATAAAGCATGCTGCTGGCTGTATCATCCGCAGTCAGAATATCGGGAAATTGATTTTTCCAAGGAGGAATTGTGATGGACAAAAAAGAAGTATTGATGGAAGTAAAACATCTGAAAAAATATTTCAAAATAGATGCAAAGCATATATTGAAAGCGGTAGATGATGTTTCATTTTCTATTTATCGAGGAGAAACCTTGGGGATTGTAGGTGAATCAGGCTGTGGAAAGACAACATGTGGAAGGACTTGTATTGGAGTGTATCAGGCCACAGATGGAGAAGTGCTTTATCGAGGGAAAAATATTTATAAAATGAAACCAGCGGAGAAACGTGAATTGACAAAACATGTGCAGATGATTTTTCAGGATCCATATTCTTCTTTAGATCCGAGAAAAAAAGTACATGATATTATTGCAGAAGGAATGCGTATTCACAAAATGGTGCATTCAAAAGAAGAAGAAAAAAAAGCAGTACAGAAACTTCTGCAGCAGGTAGGTTTAAATCCCGAGCATGCCATAAGATATGTTCATGAATTTTCAGGTGGCCAGAGACAGCGGATCGGAATTGCCAGAGCACTTGCAGTCAATCCTGAATTTTTACTTTGTGATGAGCCGATTTCTGCACTGGATGTATCTGTGCAGGCTCAAATTGTCAATTTGCTTGTAAGACTGCAAAAGGAAAGAGGACTCACAAGTATGTTTATTGCGCATGATTTATCGATGGTCAAACATATTTCAGATCGAATCGGTGTTATGTACCTTGGTAATCTTGTAGAATTGGCTAATTCAGAAGAATTGTATCAAAGGCCATTGCATCCATATACAGAGGCCTTACTGTCAGCGATTCCACTGCCAAATCCGAGAAGTGAAAGAGAAAGGAAAAGAATTCGGCTTAAAGGAGAAGTGCCGAGTCCAATAGATCCGCCTCAGGGATGCCATTTTTGTAATCGTTGTCGTTATGCAGAAGAAATATGTCATAAAAATGTACCAGAATTTCAGGAAGTGGAAGAAGGACATTTTGTAGCGTGTCATCGGTATCAGAAAGAACTGTGCTAAAAGAAAGGGAAAGGTGGTTGCGTGAAAAAGAAGGGAATATGCGGGATGTGCCCGGATAAGTGTGATGTGGTAGTAACGATTAATGATGGGAAAATCACAAGAGTAGACCCGGATCAAGATTCCCCTAGAGGAAGAGTATGCAAAAGAGGAGCAATGGCACCAAAGATTATTTATTCTGAAAAGAGGATCAGAACACCATTGATACGGGATGGAGAGAGAGGAAGTGGAAAATTTAGGAAGGCTACATGGGAGGAAGCATGGGATGTCGCAGCGGAAGGATTTCGGAAGGTCTATGAAAAATATGGAGCAAGGGCACTTGTCAGTTACATTGGAGGAAGTGGGAGAGAAGATGCTATTATGAGATGCTTTCGCGGAAAAGATGCATTTTTCTCACAGTTAGGTTCGCCAAATGATATGGGATGTGGATCGATATGTAATGTTTCTTCCAATTTTATTACCCCAGTGACGACCTATGGGTTGCCTACTTTTCAGATTGTACAGGATATTGAACACAGTGAAGTTGTTTTTGTATGGGGGAAAAATTCTAAAACAGATTCGGGTCCATTATTTACACTTCAGGCAATCAAGGAGGCAAAGAAAAGAGGTGCGGTACTAGTTGTAATCGATCCGCGAGGAGAGGGAATGGCAGAGATGGCAGATTATTGGATTCCAATTGTGCCGGGATCAGATGGGGCGCTGGCGATTGCAATGTTGAAATTAATTGTGGAAGAAGAGTGGTATGATAAAGAGTTTGTAGAAAACTATACAAGAGGATTTGGTGAGTTTTCAGTTTATCTAAAAAGTGTCACTCTAGAAGAAATGTCAGGATATTGCGGAGTTTCTGTTGAGCAGATTCGGAATCTTACAGAGTTATTTATGAGTACTGAGAAAATATCGCTTGTATCGTATACTGGATTAGAGTATCAGCTCAGCGGGGTACAGAATAACCGGGCAATTCAGACCTTGTGGGCGATTACAGGAAAATTGGATGTAGAAGGCGGCATTTGCTTTGCGGCAGAGAACGCAGTAGTAATGGAAATGCAGGAAATGAGAGGAAAGGAAAGAGCAGTGGGGGCAGAAAAATATCCTCTTTTTTCACGATTGACTGGGAGTGGGCAGTTTGTAGAAGTACCCAAAGCAGTCTTGAGAGATGATCCATATCCGGTAAGGGGGATGCTGATTACAGCCTCTTCTCCGGCTGTGACTTATCCGCAGCAGAATTTGTGGCATGAAGTGTATAAAAAATTGGAATGTCTTGTTGTCTTGGATCGGTTTATGACAGAGGATGCAAAATATGCGGATGTAATTTTTCCAGCAACCACTTTGTTTGAAAATCAGTCGGTTGTAGCTATTCCCGGAGGAATACGGATGCGTAACCGATTGGCAGAACCGGTGGGGGAGGCAAAAAATGATGTGTTTATTTTGCAGGGAATCGCAGAGCGACTTGGATTTGGGGAATGTTATCCAAAAACAGACGAAGAACTAGAATTGTGGATGGTAGATGGGGATGTTCAAAAATTGAATTTCCTGAAAGAAAATGAGTATGGAATTGTGAAACAGCAGCAGTTGAAATATCAAAAGTATAAAACCGGAGAGCTCAGACAAGACGGGAAGCCTGGATTTCCAACTCCATCGGGGAAATTTGAAATCAGTTCCGTTCATATTGAGGAATGTGGTTATGAAGGATATCCAAGATATGAAGACATCCGCTCGATCAAGGAGCTGGGATCCAAGGAAGAGTATCCGCTGATGCTTACGACCGCAGCGAGAAATGGTGTACGTTTTAGTTCTTTTGGACCAGTGATACCCGAGATTGCAGAGATGGAACCGGTCCCAACAATTGATATTGGGAAAAATGATGCTGAGAAATATGGGGTGAAGGATGGAGAAACTGCAGAAATTGAAACAGTATTTGGCAAGCAGCAGTTTATAGTAAGAATCTGCAAGATGGCAGAAGGGTGTATACATATTGCTTACGGTGCTGGAAGCAGCTATATGGAAGGTGAGTGGAAGCGACATAATGTCAATGATATATGCAGTATGGAATATAGTGATCCACTCTCAGGATTTTTGACATTTAAATCACTTCCGTGCAGGATCAGAAAAGTGGAAACCAATGATGTTTATAAAAAGTCGAAAGAAATTTAGAAGAATTTAGGAGAAAGTAAAATGGAGCGTTTTGAAAAAGGAATCAATCGAAAAGGGACAAATTGTGTCAAGTGGGATGTTCCGTTTGTGACAGAAGGAGTGCAACCTATGTGGATTGCGGACATGGATTTTGAGGTGGCTCCGGCGATCACAGAAAATCTGAAGAACATAACATCTCAGGGAGCATTTGGATATCAGTTTTTATCTGAGAACTATTATCAGTCGATTATCAACTGGATGGAGCGGAGACATAGATATAAGGTAGCGCGTGAAGAAATTTGCTATGTGCCAAATGTAGTACTGGGATTGTCTTTTGCAGTGCAGGCAGTGTCAGAACCAGGAGATGAGATTATCATACAGACACCGGTATATGGACCATTTTTCCGTGTAGTGGAAGATAATCAAAGAGTGCTTGTGGAGAGTAAGCTGAAAGAAGAAAATGGATATTATACTATGGATATGGAGGATTTTGAACGGAAGATTACACCTAAGACGAAGGCAGTCATTTTATGCAACCCGCATAACCCATCTGGTAGAGTATGGACAAAAGAAGAGCTGGAGCAGTTGGCAGAAATCTGTATGCGCCATCATTTGTACATTATTTCTGATGACATTCATTGTGAGTTGGTAAGAGCAGGGCAGAAACACACATTTATCAGTTCCCTTTCGGAAGAAGTGAGGAGGAGATCTATTATTTGTACATCGCCATCGAAAGCATTCAATCTGGCGGGAATCCATGTGGCAAATTGTTTTATATCAGACGAAGAGTTGCGTGGAAAATTTATGGAGATTGCAGAAAAATCACATGCAGCAGAGAGTAATGCATTTGTAGAGGCAGCTTTGCGTGGTGCTTATGATGAGTCAGAAGAATGGCTGTTAGCACTCAATGATTATCTGGATCAAAATATTGACTATTTTGTATCTTACATAGAAAAAGAAATTTCAGGCATTAAAGTAAGAAGACCGGAGGGAACCTATTTGGTATGGGCGGATTGCCGAAAGCTTGGAATAAAAGAAGAGAGAGTCCGTGAGTTCCTGCTGGATACATGTAAGATTGCAGTGAATGATGGTGAATTTTTTGGAAAAGAAGGGCGAGGATTTGTACGCTTTAATTTAGCATGCCCATTGTCGCAGATAAAAGGTGCATTGGAAAATTTGAAGAAAGGGATAGAAACTCTTTAAAAGGGAATGACAGAATCATCAAAAAGAGATGATTTGCAAAGTAAATTTTTAAAATATAAGAAAACTGGAGAAGAAAAAGATGTAGTTTTAAAATTCTTTCTCCATGAATTTCCGAGAGAGGAGATTTATGGACAAAGAAGGGAAAGGCTACATCTTTTCCTTGTTTTGAGATGGGCTGCTATGCGTTTTCTATTTTGCTTATGACCTCATTTACATCGAAGGTCATCGTTCCGTCTTCCAGCACAAAGAGTGGGACTCCAACGCCACCCTTTTCCTTTACTGCATCAAACATTGGATTGGTATCACGGATTTTTAAGAAGCGTTTGAGATTCCCGATGCTGTCAGAAAATTCAAGAAAGAGATAGCGAATCCCTTTTGCATCAAGCAGCGCTTTTGCATCTACACAGTCTTTACAAGTGTCTGTTCCATAAATGACAAGTTTCAATTTGTTTCCTCCTGCTAGTAGTTGAGATTGTCTTGAACGGCAAAAGTTTGCCATACAAAGGTTTACTGTTTCTATATCAGTATAGCATAATCTGGAAAAGGAATTACTCATTTTGTGAGAAAATTTATATAGTATGGGTTGGTCTTGCTGGGGAAAAGTGGAAGAGTTCGAATTATTTTTAACAATAAAAAAACGCTTGTGAAAACCAATTTGCTTTTTGCGTGTGAAATGCACAAGAAAAAGATAGAGAAAACAATCATTTTCGTCAAAATATAAGAAAAACAATGATAGTTAAAAAAATATCAATTTTTCTATTGACATTTTTTTAACGAGAAAATATACTAGGGGATGTAGAAAAGAATTTACTTAACTCATTTACAGGAGGAAAAATTGGTATGGCAAAGAAAAAAGAAGTAGTACCAGCAATTATTGACAGTGTAGAAGCTCTTACAGCAAAAATGGAAGCAATGCGTGAAGCACAGAGAGAATTTGCTACATTTACACAAGAGCAGGTAGATAAAATCTTTTTTGAAGCAGCTTTGGCAGCAAATAAAATGCGTATCCCATTAGCAAAAATGGCAGTAGAAGAAACTGGAATGGGAATCGTTGAAGATAAAGTAATTAAAAATCACTATGCAGCAGAATATATTTACAATGCATATAAAGATACAAAAACATGTGGTGTGATTGAGGAAGATAAAGCATTCGGAATCAAGAAGATCGCAGAGCCAATTGGTCTTGTTGCAGCGGTTATTCCGACAACAAACCCAACATCTACAGCAATCTTTAAGACATTGATTTCCTTAAAGACAAGAAATGCAATCATCATCAGCCCACATCCACGTGCAAAAGCAGCTACGATCGCAGCAGCAAAAGTAGTTTTAGATGCAGCTGTAAAGGCAGGAGCACCGGAAGGAATCATCGGATGGATCGATGTACCATCACTGGAGCTTACAAATGAAGTTATGAAAAATGCAGACATCATCCTTGCAACAGGTGGTCCTGGAATGGTAAAAGCAGCTTACTCTTCAGGAAAGCCGGCACTCGGAGTTGGAGCTGGTAACACACCGGTTATCATCGATGACACAGCAGATGTGAAGCTCGCAGTAAACTCTATCATTCATTCAAAGACATTTGATAATGGTATGATCTGTGCTTCAGAGCAGTCTGTGACAGTTCTGGAAAAAGTATATAAAGAAGTGAAAGAAGAATTTGCATACAGAGGATGCTATTTCCTCAAAAAAGATGAGATTGAAAAAGTTCGTAAGACAATCATCATCAACGGTGCATTAAATGCAAAAATTGTAGGACAGTCTGCTCACACAATCGCAGCATTGGCAGGAGTGGATGTTCCGGAAGATACAAAGATTCTGATCGGTGAAGTAGAATCTGTAGATATCTCAGAAGAATTTGCACACGAGAAATTATCTCCGGTACTTGCAATGTACAAAGCAAAGACATTTGACGAAGCGATCGCAAAGGCAGAGCAGTTAGTAGCTGACGGTGGATATGGACATACAGCTTCCATTTATGTACACCCTGCAGAGACAGAGAAGCTTGCAAAACATGCAGCAGCTATGAAGACATGCCGTATCCTTGTCAACACACCTTCTTCTCAAGGTGGAATCGGTGATCTTTACAACTTCAAATTAGCTCCGTCTCTTACATTGGGATGTGGTTCTTGGGGAGGAAACTCTGTATCTGAGAACGTAGGAGTAAAACATTTGATCAACGTGAAGACAGTTGCCGAGAGGAGAGAAAACATGCTTTGGTTCAGAGTTCCTGAAAAAGTTTATTTCAAAAAAGGATGTATGCCGGTTGCTCTTGATGAACTGGGAACAGTGATGGGCAAAAAGAAAGCATTCATCGTAACAGACAGCTTCTTATACCACAATGGATATGTAAAAGGTATTGAAGAAAAATTAGATGAAATGGGAATCCAGCACACATGCTTCTATGAAGTAGCTCCAGACCCGACACTGGAATGTGCAAAAGCAGGTGCAGCAGCAATGACAGCATTCCAGCCAGATGTGATCATCGCTCTTGGTGGTGGATCAGCAATGGATGCCGGAAAGATTATGTGGGTAATGTACGAACATCCAGAAGCAGACTTCCTTGATATGGCAATGCGTTTCATGGATATCCGTAAGAGAGTATATACATTCCCGAAAATGGGAGAGAAGGCTTACTTCGTTGCAATCCCGACATCTTCAGGAACAGGTTCTGAGGTGACACCATTTGCAGTTATCACAGATGAAAAGACTGGAGTAAAATATCCATTAGCAGACTACGAATTATTACCGAAGATGGCGATCATCGATGCTGATAATATGATGAGCCAGCCAAAAGGACTGACAAGTGCTTCCGGTATTGATGCACTTACACATGCATTAGAGGCATATGCATCTATCATGGCAACAGACTATACAGATGGTCTTGCATTAAAAGCAATGAAAAATATCTTCAAATATTTACCATCTGCTTACGAAAACGGAGCAAACGATCCGATCGCAAGAGAGAAAATGGCAGATGCTTCCTGCATGGCAGGTATGGCATTCGCAAATGCATTCTTAGGAGTATGTCACTCAATGGCACACAAATTAGGAGCATTCCACCACTTACCACACGGTGTTGCAAATGCGTTACTGATCAACGAAGTAATGAAATTCAATGCAACAGACGTGCCTACAAAGATGGGAACATTCTCTCAGTATCAGTATCCACACGCATTAGAAAGATATGCAGAATGCGCTAGATTCGTTGGCGTTGTAGGAAAAGACGACAAAGAAACATTTGAAAAATTCCTTGAGAAGATCGATGAATTAAAAGCAGCAGTTGGAATCAAAAAGACGATCAAAGAATACGGAGTAGATGAAAAATACTTCCTGGATACATTAGATGAAATGGTAGAACAGGCATTTGATGATCAGTGTACAGGTGCAAACCCAAGATATCCACTGATGAAAGAAATCAAAGAAATGTACTTAAGAGTTTACTACGGAAACTAATTTCAGGAAAGATAGTAGTAGCTACCTAGTTAGGGAAAAAGAAGACGTAAGGCTGAAAAGGGCATTAGAAAAAGACAGGAGGACTGACGAAAGTCAGTGTCTTCTGTCTTTTTTGTGATTATTGCTGTTCAGCTTTCATGGCGTGATATCCAATCCAAACAGTCCAAACATATGCCAATGTTTTTGGGATCATCAACATTCCAATGATAGGCACAAGATCGGCAAATAATACAACAGGCAAATAAAACCCAAAGCTAATGACGATTGTCAGCCACATATTTTTGAATAGTTTATCGTTTTGCTCTCTAGAACTTTTATAAAATAGATAAATAATAATAAGACCCATAATTGTGAAAGGAATATTTCTATAAATTCCCCACGATAATGGAGATGCTGAACTTGTCCAGGCATTCTGTGGAAACAGACACAGGACAATTCTAGCTATTGCCATACCATATACGAATATAGTATAGATATTTTTCACTTTTACATGGTATCTGATTCGCCAAATATAATATAGAATGATATAAAATACGGTCATTGTGATAGAGGTAATAAATTTACCTGTTCCCAATGCAACTGTGAAGTTATCTAATCCTGTTGTACATAATGCAACTGCTCTCGGAACCAGGTGAAATGCATCTCCGAATCCTAATACAACTGCCATAATTCCAAAGAGGCGGTACTGCTTATTCCCATGACTTTTAGCAATCATAAGAATTCCCAATGTAACGACCCCTATAAGATAACATGCGTCAAATACTGTTTCAACTATTGCCTGCATAAAATAACCTCCTAATGTTTTTGTGAATAATAGTGTTTTCAACCTGACTGATGAAGCCTCATTTTCAAAATGAACAGCGTTCATGTTGCTATTTTAATTAATTTAGGTTGCTTTGTCAATACCTAAAACAGATAGATAAAGTGAATAAGTATATAAAAAATATTGATTTGACTGGAAAATTAAAGAAATATATTATCTTATATAGAGCATTGTATTAATTTATACATGTACCGATACCTATCCATATTCATTTTTTCTTGGAAAAGATGTAACATCTGTAAAAGATTTGAAAGGGAAAAATGTAAATGGAGTAGATAGTGATTCAGGGTTAATCAAAGAACCAGTGGATAAAGGAGATTTGATTGATGAATCTTTTGCAGTGAAGGCAGCGGAAGAAACAAAATAGGAAATCAGAATACCGGGAGTTCACAGTTCGTGGATTCTCGGTTATTTCTATAAATAAAACAGTAGCTTTTTTCGAGAGATTGAGATAAGTAGAGAATGAAAGAAAGAGGGAGGAACGATATTGAGTCAGAAAGAACATGGAAAGAAACAGGTAAAAAAAGCAGTCTGTGGTATCTGTGCGTCCGGCTGCCCAATGGATGTCTATGTAGAAGATGGAAAGATTATTTCGGTAGAAGGAAGCAAAAATCTGCCTGGACAGAGCGGAGGACTTTGTGCGAAGGGGGCAGCTGCAAGACAGTACATATATAATCAGGAAAGATTGCTTTATCCGATGAAACAAGTTGGGGAAAAAGGACATGGAAAGTTTGTTAGAATCAGCTGGGAAGAAGCATATCAGACAATCGCAGAGAAATTACTGTCAGTCCGGGAACAGTACGGTGCACGGTCGACGATTTTTTATGCAGGATATCCGAAATGGTATCGTCCGGCATTGCTCCGTCTTGCAAATGCGTATGGATCACCGAATTATTGTACCGAGTCAAGCACTTGCTTTCAGGCATCTAATATGGCGTGGAAGTCCATCTATGGAAATGATATTTGCTTTCCGGATCTGGCAAATGCCAATACAGTTATGCTGTGGGCCTCCAACTTATATCACTCTAATACACCGATGAGCAAAAGCTATCGGGGAATGAAGGCACGAGGGGTCAAGATTATTGTGGTAGATCCAAGAAACACGGTCACGGCAAGAGAGGCAGATATCCATTTGCGCCTGCTTCCGGGAACAGACGGAGCACTTGCGCTTGGAATGGCACAGGTGATGATAGAAGAGGATCTGTATGACCATGAGTTTGTGGAAAAGTATGTTCACGGGTTTGAAGAATACCGGGCATATGTAAAGCAGTTTACTCCGGAGTATACAGAGAAGATCACCGGAGTTCCGGCAGAGAAAATTTTGGAGGCTGCAAGGCTGTATGCGACAAATGGTCCGGCGGGAATCATGTTCTCCGCGGCGACGGTCGTACATCATATCAATGGAGTACAGAATTATCGGGCGGTTCATACACTTGTAGGACTTAGTGGAAATTACGACAGAAAAGGCGGACATCTGGCAAGGCCACCGGTGTCTGCTCCGGTCAATGAATTTGGGAAAGTGAAGAGATACGATGGCGAGGAAGCAATTGGTCAGAAAGACTTTCCGGCATGGTTTGCGCTTCCGTGTGAGGAGGCTCAGTGCACAAGACTGGCAGAATATATTTTGAAAGAAGAACCGTATCCGCTGAAAGCACTTGTGGCATTTGGAATGAACCACAGAATGTGGCCGAAGCCGTCGTATCTTCAGGAGGCACTGAAAAAATTAGAGTTTTATGTCAATGTAGATCTGTTTCTTTCTGACTCTAGCGATATGGCAGATATTGTGCTGCCTGCGGCAACCTTTTTTGAACGGGAAGAAATAAGGACAATGCGAGGAGGTATGGTCGGTCTTTCAGAAGCAGCAGTCTGTCCGTGCGGAGAGGCAAAAAATGACATTGAGATCATTCAAGAATTGGCACGCAGAATGGGACTTTCTGAACCGGTGCTTTCTGGAACCTATGAGGAATATATGGATTACATTCTCAAACCGACCGGACTTTCTGTGGAGGAATTGCGCGGACATCAAGGAGGAGTAAAGGCAAAACATTTGGTATTCGGGACAGAGAGAAGTTATGAGAGAGAGGGATTTGCTACACCGACAGGGAAAGCAGAATTTGTCTCTACGGTGTTAGAAAAATATAAGGATGCTTATGGGTATGACGGTCTTCCGGTTTACCGGGATTTCAGAGAAGTAAGTGAGGTGGACAGAACAGTTTATCCGTGGATCCTGAATACAGGTTCCAGAAAACCTCAGTATTTTCATGCACGTGTGAACCGTCTTCCATGGCTTGCGGCGTTGGAACCGGCGACTTTGGTGGAAATGCATCCATCCGATATGGAATCACTTCAGATTCAGGAAGGCGACCGAGTAATAGTGACTTCGCCAGGAGGAAGCATGGAAGGAATTGCGGCAGCCGTCAGAAACAATCTGCCGGGGATGGTACATATTTACCATGGAAACAAGAAGGGAGAAGCGAATGAGCTGATTCCGCTTACATATCTCGATCCGATTTCCGGATTTCCGGGATATAAGAGTTATTTTTGTAATGTAAGAAGAAAGGAAGAGGAAGATGCCATATCGACTGAAATTTGATAAAGAAAAATGTATCGGATGCTATGCATGCCATATAGCCTGTCTGGATGCACATCACTCTGTAGGGGAAATTGTGCCGAGTTTCCGGGCATTTCAGAAGGTGACAGATTTATCAGGGACATTTGAAAAAACAGTGTGTCCAGGGTGCATTCACTGTGGAAAATGTGAGCATGTCTGCCCGCAACACGCAATTTACCGGGAAAAAACGACAGGTTTTATTCTCGTAGATCGGGACCTTTGCAATGGCTGCAGAAGTTGTGAGGCAGTCTGTCCGCTTCAGGTGATCCACTTTAATGAAGCAGGAAAGATGGAAAAATGTGACGGCGGTGTGGAACGGATCAAAGAGGGACGAGAACCTGCATGTGTCCGGACTTGTTATCCGGGTGCGATCACATGGGAGAAGGTCGATGGCTAAGGGAAAAGACAGAAATAGGAAGGCTGATATCGCAGCATGTATCTTGGCAGGTGGAAAAAACAGCCGTATGAATGGCAGAAAAAAAGCATTTTTGCCGGTGGAAGAAACCGTATTTTGGAAGAAGATTGCTGCAAAATTAAGTGGATGTTCTGCCATTTATATTTCTGTGGAAGACCGGAAGAAATACGAACAAACACAAGCAGATGTTGGCGAGTGTGGCTTTGAGGGATTTCCGCTTGTGGAAGATTTGGAAAAAGAAAAAGGACCTCTTGGTGGGATTTACAGTGTTCTTACGGCCTGTGAGGAGCAGGCAGTTCTTTTTGTACCATGCGATATGCCGGAAGTGGATCAGGAATTAGTAGATACTATGAGAGGCGAATGGGTTCGTGAGAGAAAGCCGGTTTTTCTTATAAGAGATGGGAAGAGATGTCCATTTCCAGGCATCTATACGAAGGAGATGCTTCCATGGATCCGACGGCAGCTGGAACGAAAAGATTATAAACTGCAAAATCTTTTGAACGAGATAGAGGAGAAGATTGTCTGTTTGGAAGACGAAAGAGATGGGGGTGGCAATATTAATACAGAAGAAGAGTATCGGGCATATTTAAGTAAAATAGAAAGAAAAGAGCTGGTGAGGATTTCTCTGAAAGAGGCTGTAGAAAAAATTTTGGAGGAAGTACGCCCGCTGGATGCGTGGGAGGAACTTCCACTTTTGGAACTTTCCGGGCGCACGCTATGGGAAGATGTATATAGCAGACATGCCCAGCCTCCATTTCCGAGATCCCCTCTGGACGGTTATGCAATCCGAAGTCAAGACAGCATCGGAGCGGATGATACACACGGAGTCTTTCTGCATGTGATCGATACAATTTATGCAGGGGAAGCTTCGGAGAAGAAAGTAGGAGAAAAAGAGGCGGTACGTCTGATGACAGGTGCGCCGATTCCACAGGGGGCAGATACTGTGATTCGTCAGGAGGATGTGGAGAGAGTGGGGGACACGATCTCTGTTTTTCAAGAACAGCATGCCTATGAAAATTATTGTTATGCGGGGGAAGATTATTCAGCGGGCACCTGTCTGTTAACGCGTGGGGAAACCGTAGGGGCCGCAGAGTGTGGACTACTTGCCTCGATGGGGTATTCTCATGCAAAAGTGGTGCGCAATGTGCGTGCGGCGGTGATAGCAACCGGGAGTGAGCTGACAGAGCCGGGAAGCGAATTGTCGTTCGGCAAAATTTATAATGCGAATCTGTATCTTGTGTGTAGCAGGCTTACAGAGCTTGGAGTATCAGTAGTGTGGATGGATACCGTGCAAGATGATGCTCGGTGTCTTAACGATTCCATAGAGAAGGCATGTAGGCTGGATGCAGACTTGATTCTGACAATTGGCGGTGTATCGGTTGGGCAGAAGGATATTGTGGAGGAAACATATGGACTTCTTGGTGCAGAGATCTGTTTCCACGGAGTGAAGATGAAGCCAGGATCCCCGATGATGGGCGGAAGCTATCAGAAAATCCCGATGCTTAGTTTTTCGGGAAATCCATATGGTACTTTTGTTAATATGGAATTATTTGTGCTTCCGGTGTTAGAAAAGATGACGGGAAGCCAGAGATACCGGGTAGAGTACAGGGAAGGAACCTTGGCAGAAACCTTTGAAAAGACCGGGAAAGTGCCGCGGTTTGTACGGGCGAGATGGGAGAATGGAACGGTAGTGTGGAAAAGGCAAAATGCCTCAGGAATCTTAAGTTCACTCAATGGCTGCAATTGTCTGTTGGAAATTCCGCCTGGGATTGGAGAGGGACGAAAGAAAGGGGAGAAAGTATGGGTAAGAATGTTATCCAGCCGGTAATTTTTGCCGTGAGTGGCTATAAAAATACAGGAAAGACAACACTGATTACAGGAATAATTCCGATTCTAACTGAAAAGGGATATCAGGTGGCAGTCATCAAGCATGACGGACATGAATTTGAGAGTGATGTGCCGGGAACCGATAGCTATCAGCATCAGAAAGCTGGTGCCTATGGAACAGCGGTGTTTTCAAAAAGTCAGTTTCTTGTCACAAAACGGGTTCCGGAAATTACCGCAGAAATGCTGCTTCCTTTTTTTCCGGAGGCCGATATCATCTTGATCGAAGGGTTAAAAGACAGTAGTTATCCGAAGTATATCTGTACATCACCGCAGGAAAATGCAACCCCGGATGAAGTTGCAGAGAGGATTTTGGAGCTTTTGCCAAAGGGGAGAGTAGGAGAAACTGCTAGTAATAAATAGATAAGTGCGTAAGTTTAGATTGATAATAAAATAACAATAAAAATAGCGCATAAAAAAATGTTAAAAATTATACAAAAACCCTTTTCAAATCGTTTGAAAAGGTATATAATAGCAATATCAAATCAGAACAATAAAAAATATTGAAGTTGTTTACAGATTATTTTGTTGCAGTTCGGATACAGTCTGCGAACAATGACAGTAGAATTGTATTATTAGGAGGGAACCTACATGAAGTTAGAGCAGAGCAACTTAATCGTAAAACGTGCACACAAAGAAGTGTATAAAACAGAAGAGGGAATTGTAAAGATTTTTGGGAAAGAACATCCAAAGGCAGATGTATTTAATGAAGCGTTGAATACCGCAAGGGTAGAGGCGACTGGTCTTGATATTCCAAAGGTAAAACAGGTGACACAGATTGACGGAAGATGGTCACTTGTGATCGAATGCAAAGAGGGAAAGACATTGGAAGAGATGATGAATGTCGATCCGGCAAATCTTGAGAAGTATATGGAAGACTTTGTAGATCTCCAGCTCCAGGTACAGAGCAAGAGAAATCCTCTTTTGAATAAGTTGAAAGATAAGCTTGCACGGCAGATCAACGAACTGAAGGATCTGGATGCGACAGCAAGATATGAATTGCTTACAAGACTTGAGAGTATGCCAAAGCATGACAAAGTATGCCATGGAGACTTCAATCCAAGTAATGTGATCGTCGGTAAAACTGGAAAGATGACAGTGATTGACTGGGCGCATGCTACGCAGGGAAATGCAAGTGCAGACGCAGCGATGACTTATCTCCTATTTGCGCTGAAAGACCAGAAAAAGGCAGACCTTTATTTGAAGTTATTCTGCAAGAAGAGTGATACTGCAAAGCAGTATGTGCAACAGTGGCTTCCGATTGTAGCAGCGGCACAACTTTCTAAGGAAAATGAGATGGAGAAAGAGTTCCTGATGAAATGGATCGATGTATTCGATTATCAATAATATGCATAGAAAAAGGATTCCGGAAAGAGGCGGTAAGCCCCGATCCGGAATCCTTTTTTGAGAACTGAAAGATGACAGTTCTCCCACTTTATGTACTTTTTCGTGCTATTTATTATTAAGTTTCGCAATATTCAGTTTTTCGATATTCAGTTTTCAATAGTTGTTATTGTAAAATGACCTCTGCGTAATAAACACCATTTGCGAGAGCTTCACTGTGACTGCTGACAAAAACATCAATGTGGTTTCCTTTGATAGCGCCCCCAGTATCTTCTGCGACATAGGTATGTCCGTTGATCACTACGGAACTTCCAAGTGGAATCAAAGAAGGGTCAACCGCGATAGTTCTTCCTGCCTGTGCAGTGGTGCCGCTGGCAGTAATTCCATTGCTGTATTCTCCACAGCAGATGGAGCAGGCACAATAGTGTGTAATTTTAAATACTCCGAGGCTTGTACCTGATGGCGGAGTAGTATTTCCGGAATCCGGCAGTTGCGGACTTGGTTCTGGACTCACAGGAGGAGTCACTGGCTGATCAGGAACACTTGGGCTAGGAGCAGGCTGCTGTTGCTGCTGCTGTGCAAGTTCTTGCTCGAGACGTTGCTGTTCTTCGGCTGCTCTTGCGGCTGCTTCGGCAGCGGCTTTTGCACGTGCCAGCTGATCAGAATAATTATTAAGCTCAGTGCTTGTTGAAGCAGCTTTTGCCTGGAGATCGTTGCACTTCTGGTCCATCTGTGTCTGGAGAGTGACCAGTGCGTCTTTCTCATCTTCCAGGAGTGTCTGTTGCTTTTGGATTTCTACTTTGGTGTTATGCAGTTCGTCCAACATCTTGCGATCATAAGAACTGATGTTTTGAATGAAATCGGCTTTGTTCAACAAATCGGTCATATCTTCAGCAGAAAAGAGCAATTCTAAAAAAGAAAGATCTCCGGCTTCGTAAATATATTTGATACGAAGCTTCATATCGCTGTACTGCTGAACTTCTTTTGCCTGTGCATCTGCGAGACTGACTTTGGTAAGTTCGATTGCGTTAGTGGTAGACTCTACTTTAGAAATGGTAGAATCTAGTTCACTGCTGAGAGTAGACAATTCTTCATTTACTTTAGAGAGCTCACTGGAGAGCTCATTTGTCTTCTTCTCGAGGTTGTCGACCGTGTCAGTAGCATACACATTGGTGCATGGAAGATACATTGAAACTGCAAGTGTGCAGCTGAGCAATGTACGCATCATGCGCTTTACTTTTGTATTCATGCCATATTTTCCTTTCACATTAGTACATAACCTGTTTGTCTATTATACAATAAAATCATAAAATATGCAAATTAATAAAATGTAAAGCTTCCAAACGTCGCTCCGGAAGCAGAGGAGGAAGCAGGTGAAAAGTACAGACAGCTGCCAATTGGGTTCGTACCGGATATCGCATCAAAAACTGCATTTTGGCATACAGAGTCAATATCCCCGTAGAGGAGTGCCTCGATTCTTCTGTCAGATACAGAGGAAAACAGTGGTTCTGATTCGATGACACCTGAAATTGAATTCGGAAACAGTGGACTGCTTACCCGGTTGAGAATGCAGGATGCAAGTGCAGTCATGGCAGTATAGTCTTCCGTACCTGCTTCACACTGTACTAACGCAGAGAGAAGCAGACTTTCAGAGGCAGATACCGAGAAAGACGGAGGAGGAGCAAAAGGTGGAGGGGCGATTTCGTCATCTTCCTCTTTCTCATCCACGGTACTTTCGTTGTCTGCCACGTTAGAAGTGTTATCGGAAATATCATCGTTCAGAGGTGGCTCTGGGTCGCGGATTTCCGAAGAAGGAGCATGGATTCCCTGATCGACGGCAAGTTGTCCTTCTTCGATTTGTTCATCAGCACGGGCGATCAGTTCAGGAATTCGGCTGAATACTTCAGGGAAAACCGATTCACCGGAAGCAGTATTTTGCTGATTCAAAAGAATAAGGAGCTTTTCATATTCCATGGACAGTGCATCTCTGGAAGCGCGCAGTAAGTCACACTGTTTTGTGAGGAGCGCGGCATCTGTCTCGATAGAACTGCGAAGGTTAGAAAGCTCTGTGAGCTGATTCCTGTCATAGGTGATGAGCGAGCGGATCTGTTCAGAGCGATTTAGAAAATCTGGAAAATCAGAGGCGCTGAGCAGCTGCTCCAAGAAGGAAGAATAGCCTGTTTCATAGAGCCATTGAATTCGCAGCCGCATCATTTGATATTGTCTGGCTTCTTGGATTTGTGCATCTATAAGCAAATTTTTCATTTCTTCTGTGCGGTCAGTCATTGTGCTGAGTGATTGTGCAGTATCAAGCAGCAATGTATTGTGTGCTGACAGTGTGTCTGAGGAAGGAAGAGTGTCCGCTGCATAGACAGGGCAGGAAATAGAAAATATCACAGACAGAAGGCAGATACAAAGGCGGTGATATTGTTTTTTGTGATAACCATACATGTGTTTCAGAGTCCTTTCTTAAAAGTTGCATTTGGTATGCTTAATGCCCTACATTATAGTATAAATTGATTTCTTTTTCAATGTTTGATAAAATAGACAAAACTTGAAAGATGAGAAAAAGGAGCAAAGAAATAGAGCGAGAAAAGGAAGGGATAGACATGATGAAAATGGAATATAAATTATTAGGGTTTGATCTGGATGGAACAATCCTGACGGGAGAAAAGAAACTGACAGCACGTACCAAGAGGGCGTTGGAGGAGGCAATTGCACAAGGGATGATCGTACTTCCTGCGACCGGCAGACCGTTTTCGGGAATTCCAAAGGAAATTATGGAAGTGAAAGGAATTCGGTATGCACTGACTTCGAATGGAGCAAGGATCGTGGATGCAAAGGATGGGAGTGTAGTGTACGAGAAGCCGGTCCCAAAAGAAATTACAGAAAAGATATTGGATATCTATGATAAATATGATACATTACAAGAGATTTATTTCCAAGGTGTCGGCTATATCAGTGAGCATGATCTGCAAAGAGTAGATCAGATGATGGAATCACCTGCGATGGCAGAATATGTTCGTTCGACCAGGAAAGTGGTCAAGAATATCAGAGAGACAGCACGACAATTGCCGGGAGGAGTAGATAAGGTGCATGCAATTTTCGCAGATCAAAGCGAGAAGATGTGTGCGCTCCGGGAACTGGAACAGATGGGACAGGTTACAGTTACAAGAGCATTATCTAATAATATAGAAGTAAATGCAGAGGGAGTAGACAAAGGAAAGGGGATGTTAAAGCTGGCAGAGCTGCTCGGAATCCGCCGCGAAGAAATGATAGTATTTGGTGATGGGTGGAATGATATTTCGATGATCCATGAGGCGGGATGCGGAGTGGCCATGGGAAATGCACAGGAAGCGGTCAAGGAAGCAGCAGATCTTGTCACAGATTCCAATGAGGAAGATGGTGTGGCAAAAATAATTGAAAAGATTCTTCAGAAAGGTTAGGAGGAGAAAGAATGTTAGAAATGTTAAAAGTAATCTTGCTTGGTATTGTAGAAGGAATCACAGAATGGCTTCCAATCAGTAGTACCGGGCATTTGATTCTCGTAGACGAATTCATTAAACTTCAGGCGAGTGCGGCATTCAAAGAGATGTTTAATGTCGTGATCCAGCTTGGTGCGATTATGGCAGTTGTTGTGCTGTATTTCCATAAGCTCAATCCATTTTCGCCGAAGAAAACACAGAAACAGAAAGCGTGGACGATTCAGCTTTGGATGAAGGTCATTGTGGCATGTATCCCGGCGGGGGTGATAGGAATTCTGTTTGATGACTGGATGGAAGCACATTTGCATAAACCTGAAATTATATCTGCGATGTTGATTCTGTACGGAATCTTATTCATTGTCGTAGAAAACTGGAACAAAGGAAAGATGCCGAAGGTGACAAAACTGTCGCAGCTATCGTATCAGACAGCATTGCTCATCGGTGGATGGCAGGTACTTTCGCTGATCCCTGGTACATCTCGCTCGGGAGCGACGATCGTTGGTGCACTTTTGCTCGGCACATCTCGATATGTAGCAGCAGAATTTACATTTTTCCTTGCGATCCCGGTAATGTTCGGGGCAAGTTTTGTAAAGATTTTAAAATTTGGTCTTTCCTTTACTGCGATGGAAGCGGCGATGCTGTTGGTTGGCTGTCTGGTCGCATTTGTGGTATCTGTCATCGCGATTAAGTTTTTGATGGGCTATATTAAGAAGAACGATTTCAAAGTATTTGGCTATTATCGGATCATTCTTGGAGCTCTTGTTCTACTGTATTTTACAGTATTTGCATAAAATATGCATAAATTTGCAAAAACCACTTGATTTTTATAAAAAACATAGTATAATATGCAATATAGACGAATAAACATACAAAAAACAAGTGGAGGAAGCGTTATGAAGATAAAGAAAGTAGCAGGAATTTTATTAGCAGGGACAATGATGATTTCCATGGCAGCATGTGGTGGAAAGGAAGAAGGGGCAAAATCAGAGAAACTGATCGTAGGAACAGAAGCAGGATTTGCACCATATGAATATATGAAAGGCAACGAAGTAGTCGGAATCGATATGGACATCGCAAAAGCGATCGCCGATGAGATGGGCAAAGAGCTGGAGATTAAGAATATGGATTTTGACGGAGCACTTGCAGCAGTGCAGAGTGGAAAAGTAGATTTTGTGGCAGCAGGAGTATCTATCAGTCCGGAACGTGAGGAAGCAATGGATTTCTCTAATGAATATGTAAATTCTACAGAGGTCATTGTAGTAAATAAAGAAAACCCGGCGGTGACTCCGGCAGGAGAAGAACTGGCAGGTTCTGACTTAGATGGAAAAGTTGTCGCAGTACAACAGGGAAATATTGCAGATATCTGGGTATCCAACAAAGATAACTGTAATCCAAAAGAAGTGAAGCGTTACACAAAATTTGCGCAGGCGGCAGAAGACTTAAAGAATGGCAAGATTGACTGTATCGTAATGGATCAATATCCGGCGGAAGAGTTGGTAGCGGCAAATGATGCACTGACAACATTAGACGGAACCTTATTTGAAGATAAGTATGCAATCGCCGTAAAAAAAGGAAACAAAGAACTGTTAGATGAGATCAACAAAGTGATCGATAAGCTGGTGGAAGAAGGAAAAATTGAAGAATTCACAGCAAATCACGTACAGAGTGAATAAGCAGTTCAGAAGGCAACGACAGTAAGACAGAGAAAACTAAAAAAGAGGCTGCTGCAAAAAGCGGATTTCCCAGCGTGTTCAAGCTAAATAGGGACAGGAAGGGGAGACTGGATTTTGCGGCAGCCCCTTTGAGGGTCAATGAAAAGGAGAAAACAAATGAAAGGAATTATGATGACGGGATTTTTTCAAAATTTCTCGGATGCTTTTTATAAAGCGGTAATCAAAGACCAGAGATATCTGGCATATTTGGATGGATTAAAGATTACAATATTAATCTCCATCTTTGCGATTCTGATCGGAATTGCGATCGGACTTTTAGTGGCAGTAGTAAAAGTAAGTGCTGTACAGAGAAAAGAGCTTTGGATTTTTAATAAAATCTGTAACATTTACATTACGATCATTCGAGGCACACCGGTTATGGTACAGCTGTTGATTATTTATAATCTTATATTTACGTCTCGGGATACCAATGCACTTTTGGTTGGAGCGGTCTGCTTCGGAATTAATTCCGGTGCTTATGTAGCAGAGATCATCCGTGCGGGAATCGAGTCGATCGATAAAGGACAGATGGAAGCCGGACGTTCTCTTGGACTGAATTATCTTCAGACTATGAAGGAAATCATCATTCCACAGGCAATCAAAAATATTCTTCCGGCGCTTGGAAATGAATTTATCGTGTTGATCAAAGAAACATCTGTGGCAGGGGTGATCGCTGTGACAGATCTGACGAAAGCAGCACAGTATATCGGTTCTGCAACGTACGATATTCTTCCGCCGCTTTATGTAGCAGCAGTATGTTATCTTGTCATTGTATTAGGATTGACAAAACTTTTAAATCTATTTGAAAGGAGAATGGCGCAAGGTGATCATAACTAAGAATTTAAAAAAATCATTTCATGGACATGAAGTGCTCAGAGGAATTGATGAGCATATTGAAAAAGGTGAAAAAGTAGTAGTGGTAGGACCTTCCGGTTCCGGGAAATCCACGTTCCTTCGATGCCTGAATCTTCTGGAAGTACCGACGAGCGGAGAGGTATGGTTTGAGGGGAATAATATTACAGGTAAGAATTGCGATATCAATAAATTAAGACAGAAAATGGGGATGGTATTCCAGCAGTTTAATTTGTTCCCGCATCTGACGATCAAGGAAAACATTATGCTGGCGCCGGTGAAACTTGGGGTATTGTCAAAGCAGGAGGCGGCGAAGAAGGCAGAAGAACTTCTGGAGCGCGTCGGACTTCCGGACAAGGCGGAGGCATATCCAAAACAGCTGTCAGGAGGACAGAAACAGCGTATCGCGATTGCGCGGGCGCTGGCAATGAATCCGGATGTGATGTTGTTTGACGAGCCAACATCTGCGCTGGATCCGGAGATGGTCGGGGAAGTACTTGGCCTGATGAAAGAACTTGCAGATGACGGAATGACGATGGTTGTTGTCACGCACGAGATGGGATTTGCAAGAGAAGTTGCAACGCGTGTTCTCTTCATTGACGAAGGACAGGTAAAAGAGAGCGGTACACCGAAGGAATTTTTTGAAAATCCAAAACATCCGAGACTGAAAGAATTTCTGTCAAAAGTACTGTAACGCCTGTGTACTGTCTCATTCACTTTCGGCATAATGGCACAGTATACTGGTTAATATTAATGGGAGAAAGCAGAAACGTGCTCCGGGGAAATAAGAAAACCTGGATGAGAAATGTTTCTGCTTTTTCTTTTTTTGCAAAGGCTATTAAAACTATATATAGATTATAAAGATTCGATAAAATGGATTGACTTTTGAGGATGTTTCGGAGAAGATGTAGGAAGAATAAAACAAAGGGGCGAAGAAAGATGAAGGATAAGTTCAGAAATTTTATGATAGGACGTTACGGGGTAGACTCTCTGAGCAAGTTCCTGCTCGGAACAGCGGTCGTACTGCTGTTTCTTGCGATGGGATTTCGCAATAATTTCTGTAATACGCTCGCGTGTCTGCTCGTTTTTCTCTGCTATTTCCGGATGTTCTCAAGGAACTGTCAGAAGAGAGCGGAGGAGAATCAGAAGTTTTTAGAACTGAGAGGAAAAGCGTCCGCATTTCTGGAACGCGAGAAGGGGTATCTGGAACAGCGAAAGACACATCATATTTATAAGTGCCCGTCCTGCAGACAGAAGATACGGGTGCCGAAGGGAAAAGGCAAGATCTGTATCACCTGCCCGAAGTGTCATACAGAATTTATTAAAAACAGTTAAAATAAAACGGTTAAGATCAGGAGGTATCATATGAGTATTTTATTTTTAGAGTATCCAAAATGTTCAACTTGCAAGAAGGCGAAAAACTGGCTGCAGGAGCAGGGTGTTTCATTTGAGGAGAGACATATTGTAGAGAACAGCCCGACAGAGGAAGAACTGAGAGAATGGCATAAGAAAAGCGGGCTTCCACTGAAGCGTTTCTTTAACACAAGTGGGATGAAGTACAGAGAGCTTGCGTTAAAGGACAAACTGCCGACGATGACGGAAGAGGAACAGTATAAGCTTCTGGCAACAGACGGAATGTTAGTGAAGCGGCCGATCCTTCTCGGAGAAGATTTTGCAATTCCGGGATTTAAGGAGAGCGAGTGGGCAAAAGTATGTAAGGTTGCGGAGTAAAAAATGAAGTATGAGAGAATTGAGAAGGGATATTTTCTGGAGCGCCTGAACCGGTTTACTGCACATGTAGAGATCCGAGGGAGAAGGGAACTGGTACACGTTAAAAATACGGGGCGGTGCGCGGAACTGTTTGTTCCGGGAGCGCTTGTCTATGTGCAGGAGTGCGACAATCCGGAGCGGAAGACAAGGTGGGATCTGATCTGTGTCAGGAAGGGAAGCCGACTGATCAATGTAGATTCCCAGATTCCAAACAGTGCGGTAAAAGAGTGGATCGAGAAAGGGAATCTCTGTGGAAAGCCGGAATTGCTGCGGCAGGAAGTGACTTATGGAAATTCTAGATTTGATCTGTATGCCGAGGAGGATGACCGCAAGATCTTTGTAGAAGTGAAAGGCGTGACGCTTGAGGAAGACGGAAGTGTAACATTTCCGGATGCACCGACAGAGCGCGGGGTCAAACATGTAGAAGAATTGTGCAAAGCAGTGCAGGAAGGATATGAGGCATACATTTTCTTTGTGATCCAGATGAAGAATGTCAAATATTTTACACCGAACAGAAAGACGCATCCAGAGTTTGCAGAGGCTTTAGAAAAAGCACAGAAGCAGGGAGTAAAGATCCTGGCATATGACTGTGAAGTCAAAAAAGACGAGATAAGGATCCGGAAAGAAGTTCCGGTACTGCTCGGCGCGCCGGAATTATCTGTGCTTGCAGATCCTCTCGTAAGATGGTTCCGGGAAAATAAAAGGCAGCTGCCCTGGAGAGAAAATCCAAGTGCGTACCGGGTGTGGGTGTCTGAGATCATGCTGCAGCAGACGAGAGTGGAGGCGGTGAAGCCATTTTATGACCGCTTTATGCGGGAACTGCCTACGGTAGAAAAACTTGCGGAAGCTGAGGAAGAGAAACTCCTGAAATTGTGGGAAGGTCTCGGATACTATAACCGGATCAGAAACATGCAGAAGGCGGCATGCCAGATTATGCAGGAATTTGACGGTGAATTTCCGAGAGATTATGAGCAGATACGGAGTCTTGCAGGGATCGGCAGCTATACTGCGGGTGCGATTGCGTCTTTTGCATACGGGATTCCAAAACCGGCAGTAGATGGAAATGTACTGCGCGTGCTGTCCAGGATCCTGGCAAGTGATGAAGATATCATGAAGCAAAGTACGAGGACGAAAATGGAGTATCTGTTGGAACGCGTGATTCCGGAGGAGGCGGCGAGTGACTTTAATCAGGGCCTGATCGAGCTGGGAGCTATTGTCTGTGTACCAAACGGAATGGCGAAATGCGGTGAATGTCCGGTGAGCCATCTGTGCAGAGCGAGAGCGCTTGGAAAAGTGATGGAACTTCCGGTAAAGTCAAAGGCGAAGGCGAGAAAGGTTGAGAAGCGGACGATTTTTATTTTCCAGGATGGAGAGAAAGTTGCCATACAAAAACGGCCGGCGAAAGGTCTTCTGGCAGGTTTGTATGAACTTCCGGGAAGGGAAGGACATTTCAGTGAAGAAGAGGCGCTTGCATTTTGCAGACAGATCGGTCTTTCTCCGCTGCGAATTCAATCGCTGGGAAGCGCAAAGCATATTTTCAGCCATATCGAGTGGGATATGATCGGATATAAAATGAAGGTGGATGAGTTGGAGCAGAAATGTACGGAGCAGATGCTGTTTATCCATCCGGAGGAAATTCAGGAAAAGTATCCAATACCGGCGGCTTTTGAGAAATATACAGATCAGATTGAAATTCTTCTGGGGCAGGAAAAATATAAGATGCAGGGGAAGTAACTCTGCGCGGAAAAGAAAAGCGAAAAGTTGTCCAAAGTGAGACCTTTTATGGGGAAAAGGCTGATGCTTCAGTCGTTTAATAAAGTAAGTGTTTTACGATACATTAGATAAAAATAGAAATAAGGGGAAATACAACGGAGAAGATGTGTAAAGAGGATCTGGAAAACGGGAGTACCTCCGGATCCTCTTAGCATAGTAGAGGAAAATGGACGTTTCACAGAAAGTATTGTGCGAATGAACAGAATCCATTTTTTGCTCAGAGAAGAAAACTCTGAAGAAGCGCATAGGGTTTGCCACACATGCAACCGGCCCGTCAACTTCTATAAATTATTATAACATAATTTTAGAAAAAAATTTCCACAAATGTCCGGAAGAAGGAAGGTTTTTTGTTCGTAAAAGAAGAGAAAAAACAGAAGTAAGTGGATAGTTTTAGAAATTAGGTAAAAGACAAAGAAGAACTGTCAAAAAGGGGCAGATTAGTGGAGGGAAAGAAAAAAGGGTTTAGAAGCAGTGGGGAGCGGTATGCCCTCCAATATTGTGATGTTCTCCAATATTGTGATGTTGCTTTACAATATTGGAAAATCACGGAGAGCGGTCGAAAGAGCGGTGAATAA
>OATU01000378.1_pt1 | contig 40392 bp, 37 predicted proteins | sample 1516711 | NCBI WGS metagenome assembly OATU01 (sample SAMEA2579971, study PRJEB22360) | human gut metagenome | biome: human gut; feature: human-associated habitat; material: faeces | place: Denmark | collected 2008/2010 | reverse complement strand
CCCCTCCTTCGGAGGGGTCGGGGGAGGCCTCCCTAATTAAAGAAATTCCAGCTCACCCCAAAGCGGAAGATACCCTCGTTGAGGGGATAGTGCGGCACGAAGAAATACTCCTTGTTGCCGCTGCCGCTGTTCACATGGCTGTACATCACGAAGAAGCGCGTATGCTTCAAGTGGAAGTTGGCATAGACATTGATGAGCGGGTAGTTGCCTATCTGCACACGTGTGTCGGTGTTGCCCTGCACGGTGTAGACCCCTAATTGCGGTGAATAGTCGGGTGCGTAGTAGCGCGTGAAATAGCGCATGTCGGCTCCTAAATCAGTGGCCAGTACCCGGGCAATCTTGAAACGCAGGAAGATATTGGTGTAGGCATTGAGTGCCGGCACGGGTATCACATCCTGCTTGCTCGACTTCTGGTAGGTCAGGACACTTTCCCAGTGTACCGGACCGAACTTCATGTTCTGGCTCAACGACACGGTGATGAGGTTGATAGGTTCGCCGGTCTGCACGGGAGTCACCGTGGTTCCGCTGCGGGCGTAGGTCGAAGACACATTGTAACTCCGCGAGAAGTAGCTGTAATTCTTCAGTTCGTCAACGGCCACGCGCAACTGTGTCTGTGTCTTCTTCAGCGTGAAGATGCCTTGCAGCCGCGTGTGTATCACCTTGTCGAGACTGTTGTCCCACCACAGGTGGCGCGCATGGTAGTGGCGGTAGTAGAACGTGGGGTTCAGCCGGTGGAAGAATCCCGTAGCCGCCAGTTGCACGGTGTCGCCCAACAGCGGGAAGTTGAGGTCGGCATTGCCGTCCACGCGCAGCGTGCCCGCATCCTCTCCGGCCACACCCACCTCTGCCGTCACGTTGTAGTGGAAAGTTTGTCCCTGCGCCTTGGTGAGTTGTCCGCCCACCGACACGCTGTGCTCGTTGTATTTGGAGACACCCCCTGTGCTGTCGGGCAGTTCGAAGTGGCGCAGGTCATGGGTGGCAAACAGCTTGATGCCCGATTTGGCCCACTTGTTGAAACCTTCGAGCAGGGCTATGGCAAGGGTGTTCCGGAGTTCGTAGTGGCGCGTCTTGTCGAAGATGGAGTCGCCCCGGGCTATGCCCGTGTTGGCATAATAGTCGTTGAGATAGTAGTTGGTCGGGGTGGCGTAAGCCTGATAGATGCGCCGGTAGTTGTCGAGCTGCACCGTGTGGATGAAGCTCGTCACGGGCACATATTCGTTTTTCAGCCATGAGGTGTCCTCCTTTTCCTTGGCGGCCCTGGCTATCAGACTGTCGGCTGCGGCCTTTCCGCCCACGGCTATGCGTCCGTTCGCCCCGCTTGTGGAGTCAGCCGGTTCGTCTCCTGCAATTTTCGCTCCGTCTGGGCGGCCCCCGAACGTCTGCCGTCGGGCACTTCCTTTTTCGTCAAAGTTGCGCCCTTCGCGCTTGCTTCTGTTCTGCTCTTTCTCCTTCCGTTTGCGTTCCTCCTCCTCTTTTTTAGCCTCCATAGCAAATTTCTTCGCCTTGATTTCCTCCTGTGTCATAGGCACTTTGCGGTTGAAGCCCACGCTGTATCGGTGGGAGAGAAACACATGCTGGTTGTCGTTCCGGTTCCAGTTTTGCGAGAGCACGGTGGGTATTTCGTCGGTCGAAAACGACTCGTTGAACGATTCCGGGTGCGTGATGTAGTAGTCATTGGTGATGCCCCCGTTCTCTGTCACCTTCTGGTGGTTGGTGGAAAGCAACAGATGGGCCTGATATCGGTCGCCGAGATAAGAGCCCCACATGGTGTAGCCGAAGTGCGAGGTGGCTTATGTGTTTCTGTAGCCGCGCCCGTATTTGTAGTCGAAGCGGAAGCCCACGCCCAGCCGCCTGCCGGCATTGACGGCAAAGATGGCCTTGAAGTCGTCTTCGCCGTTGGTGCGGTCGCCCGCAGAGTTGAAGGTGATATTGGTGATGGGGGAGTAGGTGTTGGTGAAATGGTGGGTGGATACCGGTCTCACAAAATAGTCGAAGGGCGAGAGAAACATGAACTGCCGTTCCTCGGGCCGGTCGGCAAAGACGCGGTTGATGCGCGGTGCGCCCAGATTGCCCGTCGAGTTGTATTCCCCCCGCAGACCGGTGGTGAAGACACTGTTCATATACATGTGGGGCATGGTGTCCACTTCGGCCTTCGTGCGGTCGCCGAAGCGTTCGTCTATCGTCCACACATGCACCCCCTTGGGTATCTCTTTGTCTGAGTGGAGCGAGTCTTGCTGCCCATTGCGCCGGTCGGCGGTGGTGAGCGTGCCGTTTTCGTCTATTGAGTTGTAGCCGTTGTTATAATCGATTTGTGCCACAACCGGAGAGGTTGCGGCACAAAGAAGGCACAGAGCTATGAGAATCTTCTTCATTGATGGTTGGGTCAAAAGGGGCATCACCTGCGAATCATGCGCAGGGTGGCCTCCACAAATTTGATGACTACGCCGACTATCATCGTGATGACGGCTGCGCTTCTGTATGTCGTGAGCAGATAGAGCGCGATGCCCACCAAGGCCGTCACGATAAAAATAATGTTCAGAATGTTGCGCAATTTGTAGAACTGGTCGGGCTCACTATACCGTTGCTGGCGGTGATGCGGGCGCACGGCTGTCGACTCCTGCGACTTTTCGGCAGTTTGTCCGTTATGCTTCTCTTTTTCTGTCATGATCGGCTTCGTTTAGGGATGAATTATTGATGGATCAGTCGCGCGATATCGTTGAATATCTCATTTCTCCGGTCGATGGTGGCGCGACGGAACTTGCCGTAGATGCGTGCCAGCTCCGTTTTCTTCTTGTTCAGCGCATAGCGATCGGTGATGACCTCTTCGGCAGGAGCCTTGAAGCCCGTGGGGCGGTTTTCTTCGTAGGTGTAGACCATGCGCTCCATCGTCAGTTGTAGGTGATTGTCGGTGCATTTGGCGACGAGTATGTAGTCGAACTTGGAGCGGTCGAGAGAGAGGAAGGAGTTTTGGAACACCAGCCACTCTTTCACCGTGGCGGCGATGATGCCCTCCGCCTTGTTCACCAGTGCCACCCGACTGCCCTCAAGTTGTCCGTCGGCGGTGGTGAGGCGGTTGAGGTAGTCGTACACGATGTCGTAGATCTGCCCGGCCGACTTGCCGGCTGCCTCCGTGTCGAGGGTAAACATCACCTTGCCGTCGGCTGTGGTGGATACCGCTCCGTCCAGATAGCGTACGTTGGGATTGACCTCCTGTGCCCCTTTGTTACGGTTGGCTGCCGGGGAGGAAGTCGTCTTGGAAGCCGATTCCGGTATGCTCCAGCCTGCCGACGATTGCGTGGGGGCCATTTCGCGTTGCAGTTTTTCGGCCTCGGCATTGAGCCGGGCAGCTTCCGCCTTGGTCGCAGCAATCTTTTTCTGTATCTCCTCTGCCTTGGCTTTGGCTTGCGCTTCGGCCTTTTGTTTGGCGGCGGCATCTGCTTTCGCCGCCTTTGCTTTGGCCTGTTCCACAGCCTTTTGGGCCTCCTTGAGCTGCTTCTGTGCCTGCTCAAGCTGCTCCTCGGGTGTCAGCACGGTCTGCGCCAACGCCATCATCGGCAGGCAGAGCATCAAGGCTATTACAAGTTTCTTCATAAATCGCAATATTTTTAGAGTCGATAAGTTCTGTCTTGCAAAGATAGGAATAATCTTTGAATAACCGGATTTGTTAAGCACAATTTAACGTTCGCGGCCCATCTGTCGACAGCCTGCCGCTCTCCGGCTTTCCTCCTGCCGCTTTTTATTTCTCCTCCAACTGTTTTTGCAGCCGGATGATTTCGTCGCGATACTGTGCTGCCTGAATGAAGTCGAGGTCTTTGGCGGCCTGCTTCATGAGCGCGGTGGTGTTGGCGATGCTCTTTTCGAGTTGCTCGCGGGTCATCTGCATCACTATCGGGTCGGCGGCAAAGGCAGCACTGTCGGGTTCGAGATAGGCCTGTAGGTTGGGGTAGTGTCCGCTGCGGGCTGCTGCCGTGCCTTCTTCGTCGCCCTTGGTGGGCAGTGCCGACCCGATGGCCTTCACAATCTGTTGCGGTGTGATGCCGTGTTCCTCGTTGTATTTCAACTGTATCGAGCGGCGGCGGGCCGTCTCGTCGATGGTGCGCTGCATACTCTCGGTGATGGTGTCGGCATACATAATCACCTTGCCATTGACATTGCGTGCAGCACGGCCTGCCGTCTGCGTCAGACTGCGGTGCGACCGCAGGAAACCTTCCTTGTCGGCATCGAGGATGGCCACGAGAGAAACTTCGGGCAAGTCGAGCCCCTCGCGCAGCAGGTTGACCCCCACGAGCACGTCGTAGACGCCGGCCCGCAGGTCGTTCATGATTTTCACGCGGTCGAGTGTGGCCACATCGCTGTGTATGTAGTTGGCTCTCACGTTGTTGTTGAGCAAATATTCGGTCAGTTCTTCAGCCATCCGCTTGGTCAGCGTGGTCACCAACACACGCTCGTTGCGGTGGCTTCGGGTGAGTATCTCGTCGAGCAGGTCGTCTATCTGGTTTTCGCTTGGGCGCACATCTATCTGCGGGTCGAGCAGTCCGGTGGGACGGATGATCTGTTCCACCACCACACCCTCGGCTTCGCGCAGTTCAAAGTCGGCCGGCGTGGCACTCACATAAATGGTCTGATGGAGCAGACTGAGAAACTCGTCAAACTTCAACGGACGGTTGTCGAAAGCTGCCGGCAGGCGGAATCCGTATTCCACGAGGTTTTGTTTGCGGGCCCGGTCGCCTCCGTACATGGCACTGATTTGCGGCACGCTCACGTGGCTCTCGTCCACCACAAGCAGGAAGTCTTTCGGGAAGAAGTCGAGCAGGCAGTAGGGGCGTTCGCCGGCCTGCCGCCCATCGAAGTAGCGCGAATAGTTTTCGATGCCCGAGCAGTGCCCCAGTTCCTTGATCATCTCCATGTCATACTCCACACGTTCCTTAATACGCTGTGCCTTAATGGTGTCGCCTACCTCGTTGAAGTAGTCCACCTGCTTCACAAGGTCGTCCTGGATCATGCGTATGGCCTGCTCCGTCTGTTCTTTGGAAGTGACGAAGAGGTTGGCCGGATAGAGTTCATAGCTCTCAAACGACTCCACGCGGTGGAAGGTCTCTGCATCCACTTCCTCAATGGCATCGATTTCATCGTCCCACCACGTGACGCGCAGCACGTTGTCGCTGTAGGCCATGAATACATCCACCGTGTCGCCCTTCACGCGGAAGCAGCCCCGTTGCAGGTCGATGTCGTTGCGCACGTAGAGCGCATCCACCAGCCGGCGCAGAAACTCGTTGCGGTCGAGCGTCTCTCCCTTCTTGAGTTTGATCACGCTCTGCTGCATGGCCACGGGGCCTCCCATGCCGTAGATACATGAAACAGACGATACAACAATCACATCCTTCCGGCCTGACAACAAAGCAGATACGGCTGAGAGCCGCAGTTTGTCGATGTCGTCGTTGATGGCCAGGTCTTTCTCTATGTAGGTGTCGGTGGTGGGGAGATAGGCTTCGGGCTGATAATAGTCGTAATAGGACACGTAGTATTCCACCGCGTTGCGGGGGAAGAAGCCCTTCATCTCTTGATAGAGCTGTGCCGCAAGCGTTTTGTTGTGGCTGAGGATAAGCGTGGGTTTCTCCACATTCTGTATGACATTGGCCACGGTGAAGGTTTTTCCCGAGCCTGTCACGCCGAGCAACACCTGTGCCGGCATCCCGTCTTTGATGCCGTCGGTGAGCTGCCTGATGGCTTCAGGCTGGTCGCCGGTGGGCTTGTATTTTGATGTAAGTTCAAATTGCATAGTTACCGCAAAAGTACATAAAAAATCCGTAACCGACGAAGAAACAGCCGGAAATGATTTCCCCGTCTCGCCGGCGGTTCCTCGCGCGGCGTGGGTGCCTGCTTGCCCCTACGACATTTTGTGTTAAATATTTATATAAGCAAGTAACTAACGAAGCGAAAATGAGGCTGTTTCGTGGAAAATCGTTATCTTTGCAACGGAGAAATTGCGAAACGGCAAAATAAACAACAAGCAAACAGAAACAAAATATATCAGTATGGGAAATCTTTTTGAAAGTCTTAAAGATTATTTCGAGAACACACCAAAGGAAGTGCTCGACAATGATTGGAAAGAAATAGAATATCTCAATGAGATTGGCCCCGATGTAATTGAGTATGCCAAGTATGTTAAGGAATCATTCGGTATTGCAGTGTCTTATACAAGTTCAGAAAGGAAGTTGGAGGCACACAAATATGACGTGTCTGTAAGTTCCAACGGCAAGGGAATAGCGGCGGATGCACAATACTGTTTGGCAGCATAAAGACAATTATGGAAAAGGCAGCTTTTAAATTAGACGAATATCATTTCACAAAGGCATCTTTGGATTTTAACATACCCGATGGGGCGGAGCTAAATATATCATTCAACCCAAGGGGCGTGCTTTATGTAAAGGAGTCACGCTATGAGTTGAATTTTGATGTTAAGGTGGAATGCAAGAATACGGGTACGGAGGTTATCAACGTTTCGTGTGTGGCGCTGTTTTCCTTTGGCAGTCCTGTAACTGTTGCGGAGATACCAGAGTTTTTCTATCCTAACAGTCTCGCAATCGTGTTCCCTTACATCAGGGCTTTTGTAAGCACCATTTCTTTGCAGGCGAATGTTACGCCAGTTGTGTTGCCTACGGTAAACCTTATGGGGCTTACGGAAGATTTGAAGAAGCAAACCACTGTCATCGAATAGGCCGAGGATGAAGGTCACGGACATATACCAGACACTCGAAGACCGACAGAATTATGGGGAAGTGGAGAAACACGGCCCCTATTTTTGTTCGGCAAGGTATGCCAATGGAATACCGAAAAAAGGTGTGAAGGAGCCATGGTTGGGTGAGGGCTATTATTTCTGGGATACAAGGATAGACGATGCCCATTGGTGGGGCAACACTGTCTACAGGCAAAAAGGGTATATTATCTGTCACACCACATACGATCAACATTCGCCATTGTTGTATGATTTGGTGGGCGATGTGAGCCAGTTTGACGAGTTTGTCAGATGCGCAGAACTGATCAAGGCGCAAAGACATGCGGACACTGTAAGATTTCCTGTTGTGCTTGCCTATATGAAAACCAAAGTGCCAGGGTTTAACTACAAGGCCATAAGGGTTTGGCCTCATCCGGACACCTTTGAGAAAACAACAGTCAGATTTCCAAACAACAGACTGTTTTTGGGCAAGGCCGACAAAATACAGATTTGCTTTTTCGACAAAACATTGCTCACTAATCCCTATTGTTTCGTTTACAATAAGACTTTTGCGGCAAACCAAACGATATAGCATGGCAAATCCCCATCGGGCAAACACCTGGTGGGGATTTGTCGTTTATTTTTGCGCTGTGGCTGCCTATCACAAAAAACAATAAAAAGGAGGCTGGGCATCCGCCCTGTCCCGCTTTTGGCATGATGTTTGCAATGTCTTTTAGCGTGGTTTCCGGTTTTGGAATAGCCACCTTTTTGCGTTAAACGAACAAAAGAAAAGATAAAATGACGGTTCAAGAAATCCCCGTATTGCTGCTCACGGGCTACTTAGGCAGCGGCAAAACAACCCTTGTAAACAGAATCCTGACGAACGAGCGCGGCATCAAGTTTGCCGTGATTGTCAACGACATAGGGGAGGTCAATATCGACGCCGACCTCATAGAGAAAGGCGGCGTAGTGGGGCAGAAAGACGACTCGCTGGTGGCTTTGCAGAACGGTTGCATCTGCTGCACACTGAAAATGGATCTCGTGGAGCAGCTCGCCGAAATCACAGCCATGCGCAAGTTTGACTATATCGTGATCGAGGCCAGCGGCATTTGTGAGCCTGCTCCCATCGCGCAGACCATCTGCTCCATTCCCGCGATGGGGCCGAAGTACATCAAAAACGGGCTCGTGCGCCTCGACTGCATCGCCACGGTGGTGGACGCACTGCGACTGAAAGACGAATTTGGCAACGGAGAGGAACTGGTGAAAGAGAACATCGGAGAGGAAGACCTCGAGAATCTTGTCATCCAGCAGATCGAGTTTTGTAACATCGTGCTGCTCAACAAGGCTGCCGAGGTGGAGCCTCGCGAACTGGGCCGCATCAAGGAGATTATCCGCGCCATCCAGCCCAAGGCTGAAATCATCGAGTGCAACTACGGCGATGTGGATCTCGGCAAGCTCATCGACACCCACATGTTCGACTTCGATGCCGTGGCTACCTCAGCAGCATGGATAGACGAGATAGAGAACCATCACGGCGAGGAGGACGAGCACGGGGAAGGGGAGCATCACGACCACGACGAAGATGAGGAAGAACATCACGGTCACGACCACCATCATCACGACCATGACGACAATCACGGCCACGACGGGGAGCACCATGCCGGGCATGCCCATCACCACCATCACCACCACGAAGGCGGCGAAGTGGAGGAATATGGCATCGGCACGTTTGTCTACTATCGCCGCCGGCCGTTCGATTTGGCCCTGTTCGACGAGTTTGTGGCCCGCAAGTGGCCTCGGAGTGTGATTCGCGCCAAGGGCATTTGCTACTTCCGCGACGAACCGGACACCTGCTACGTGTTTGAGCAGGCCGGCAAACAGATGGGGCTGCGCAATGCCGGCCGCTGGTATGCCACCATGCCCAAAGACGAACTGGATGCCCTGAAAGCCCGTGAGGAAGGCTTGCGCCGCGACTGGGACGAGACCTACGGCGACCGCATGCAGAAGCTCGTGTTCATCGGGCAGCATCTCGACAAGGAGGCCATCATCCGCGAACTTGACAAGTGTCTGGTCGACTGACGGCCCGTCGTTAGCGCATTCGGCCCACATGGCGGCCGCAGAAATGATATTTCGACATGAGTAAGGGGAGCACACGGCGTGCTTCCCTTTTTCGTGTTTCTACTATATACGTGCGGATGCGGTTCCGTTCCAATAATTCAGGCTTGCTATTTTCACTCATTAGTCCCCTACAGGGAGGGTCGGGGTTTCCGCTAAACAAAAAGTCCTTCAAGGCAAATGCTCTTGAAGGACTCGTGCGGTGCGTACGAAACTTGAACTTGTTTCTGTAACACCCTGTATCACAACTATTTTTATTGGTCTCATTCATCTATGTAGCCAAATTGTAGCCACTATAGAGTATTTTGAGAGTACTTAAATAATTCGCTCTACTGACATCACCTATGTCATTTCGGGTACAAAGGTACATAAAAAATGAACCACCGCCAAATATTTGATTGAAAATCTTTTAGAAAGATTCCGGCTACAATTTCAGTGCACGGTGCAAGCCCTTATATATAAAAGGGACTTGCACCGTGCACTGACGGTCTATCCGTGTGTGAAACAATAAAAAATGCAAATAGTATCATATTGCCAACATTGGCAATCCAATATTCTTAAAAAAGGTTTATTTCTTTGGAACTTTGCACCTATAAATCAAATAAACAAACAAATATGGATAAGAAGATGATACCTCAAAAGGGAGAGGGACGCTTGTTTATCGTGCTTCCCACTCTTAAAATCATGCTATCTTCTTGCGATAACAGCAAGATGAGAGCCCAAGTTGCCGGCATGGAGAATTCCAATTTCAGGAAGCATTGCAAGATGCAGACAGATTTGAGAATTGACACCTATACCAAATGCGCCTCCGCATTCGACATGGATGTACTTCTTTTGCATCTTCCCAAAGGAATGATAGAATCTTTGGTACATACCACCGAAGACAAAGACCATCATTTCTTCACAATTGAGGAGGAAGACCTCATCTTTTTGTTGAACAGGCTCTGTCAGGTAGATCACAAAAGAATGATTCAACATATCATACTTCTTGCCAACCGTATAGTAAAAAAGCAAGACAACCTATCTACATTTCGTGATTTAATGGCAGCTATTGAGGAACTTATCCAAAAACTGATGCGTGATGACAGAGAATAACATGCTTCCTACCGCCCTTTTGGAAGAAATACATTCCTTGAAAGAAAATATGGAACGGATTACAGGCTTCATCCTTGAACTGAAACAGGACTATGCCGTGTTGGAAGAAAAGATTGAGCTGAATTCTTCTGATGTCCTGCGACTTCTCGGCATATCCAGAGCTTCACTTGCGCGATGGAGAGACAGCAAGGTTGTCCCTTACCGTTATGTTTCCTGCAATCACGTGGTCTATCCCTTCAAAGGACTGTACATTGCAATCAAGACGGGACGTGCTTCCTTCAAAGGCTTTCGCAGGGTGGAAGCCTTGCAAAGGCTCAATGCCTACAAGGACGGTATACTGAAAGGATATATGGGAGACTCACAAATTCTGTTTGAGGAACTATGAACATTAAGGAAGAAATCTTGGAACACACAAACAGGGGACTTGAAGTCTTCAGTTTCTATATGCCGATTGACTTTGTTCCGAAACGGAATTTTCGGAATCCATTATATGAGGATAAAAGGGCATCCTGCAACATCTATCTTGATACAAAATCGCAATGCTACCGCATGAAAGATTTTGGGAACGAGGCATATTCGGGTGATTGTTTCTGGTTTGCAGCGACGATGCTTGGTCTCGATGTTCGATCGAATTTCAGAAAAGTGTTATTGACTATCATACAGGATCTAAACCTCAACATTACCGTGGATTTTAAGACTGATGAGAATAGAAAAACAAAATCTCCTAAGGACGTCCGTCTTGTTTCTCCAACACCAACCAATGCAAAAGAAAGGCTTTCCGAAAAGAAAAAGGTATTCAAACTATACGAACAACCATTTAATGCTGAGGAGTTGTCCTTTTGGCTGCGCTATGGGATAACAGACAGGATATTACAGCGGTATCACGTTAAGTCTCTGTTTCGTTATGAAACAATCTCTAATCAGGGAAAACCTTTTAGCTTGACTTCTACAAGGGAAGAACCAATGTTCTGTTATATGATGGGAGACTTTGTAAAGCTGTATCGTCCACAAAGTAAGTTACGCTTCCTTTACGGAGGGGATAAATTGAAAGATTATATCTTTGGTTTTGAGCAGTTACCAAGTAAAGGGGACGTTTTATTTATCACCGGTGGAGAGAAAGATGTATTGTCACTATCTTCACATCACTTTAATGCCATCTGCTTCAATAGCGAAACTGCCTCCATTCCTGAGCCTATTATCGAAAGCCTGCAACTACGATTTAGACACATCGTTCTGCTTTATGATACGGATGAAACCGGACTACGAGAAGCAGAGAGGCAAGCCAAGCTGTTGGAACCATACCATGTGTTTTATCTGAGACTATCTTTGCAAGGTACAAAAGCAGAAAAAGACATTTCTGATTTTTTTGCTTTGGGAAAGACAGAAAAGGATTTAACTTCTTTACTGACAGAAAAACTTTCAAGTATATATACCCATACAATTATGATGCTGCAATCATGTGAAATAGACTATGACAATCCTCCTGATGCTTCAAAGTCCGTTGTGGCAGTAAATGGTGTGCCACTGGGTACGCAGGATAATCTGTTTTGTATCACAGGTGGGGAGGGGACAGGCAAGAGCAATTATGTGGCAGCCATTCTTGCCGGGACATTAGGAACAGAACGGTTACCTGCCGAGAAAACATTGGGATTGGAAATTACGCCCAACCCTAACGGCTTGGCGGTATTACACTACGATACGGAACAGTCTGAGGCACAACTTCACAAGAATTTGGGTAAAACCTTACAACGTGCATCACTGAAAACTGTGCCGGAATTTTACCACTCCCTGTATCTTGCCTCGCTCTCCCGTAAGGACCGCCTTAAACTTATCCGTGAGAGTATGGACTTGTTTCATCACAAGCATGGTGGTATCCATCTCGTGGTGATTGACGGCATAGCCGACCTGATACGCTCCGCCAATGATGAAACGGAAAGTATTGCCATCGTTGACGAACTTTATCGTCTGGCAGGTATCTACAATACCTGTATCATCTGTGTCCTTCACTTTGTACCTAACGGCATTAAGTTGCGCGGGCATATCGGCTCTGAACTGCAACGCAAGGCTGCGGGCATTCTCTCCATAGAGAAAGACGATAATCCCGAATATTCCGTTGTGAAAGCATTGAAAGTCCGTGACGGAAGTCCGTTGGACGTACCGATGATGCTTTTCGGATGGGACAAGGCAGAGGATATGCACGTCTATCGCGGAGAAAAATCGAAAGAGGATAAGGAGAAACGAAAGACCGATGAGCTGATTGCCGTTATTAAAGAAGCTTTCCGAAATACCATCAAACTCACCTATCAGGAACTCTGCGAGGTGTTGATGCGTGAAATGGAAATCAAAGAAAGGACGGCGAAGAAATACATTGCCTATATGAAAGAGCAACATATCTTGGCGCAAGATGCAAGTGGAAATTATCAAAAAAGGGAACTATGCCATACTTAGACCACCAGCCTGAAGACACATGGCAGAAACGCCTGTTTGATAGCCTGAAGAACATGGAAGACAAACTCGACCGTTTGCTTGTCCTGCGGGAACAGGAAATAGATACAACAGTCCGCCCTCCATTGAAACCGGAATACTTGGACATCATAGATGTCTCCAAAATCTTGAAGGTGGAACAAAAGACTGTTTACAATTGGGTTTGGGCAGGAAAAATTCCTTATCTCAAAGCCAATGGACGATTGCTTTTTCTCCGGGAAGAGATTGACGAGATGCAGAGAAGGCGAGATAGTTGGTGATGCGTATTTGTCGGTTTTTATTGTTGTTTTGTTGTGTAAATGCAAGCAGTTACATTACAAAATAACGGTTGCAAAATTGATAATACTTACATTAACACTGGCATGGCTCGCCAATCTCGTTTTTTTTCTCTGTTTTTTGTGCTGATTATGAGATTTTATATGTATCTTTGTTGTCGTGAATAATGCATTATTTCGCGACAAAATACATTTACAATTATGATAGAAAGCATTGAAAGTAAAATACTTATGAAATCAAAGAAGTGCGGACGTGGTTCTGTGTTTTTTGTAGGGGATTTTATTTCGTATGGCAATCGAGATGCCGTTAATAAGGCTTTGGAACGTCTCGTAGAAAAAGGACAGATGCTTAGAGTTGCACGTGGCATTTATTGCTATCCCAAAATGGAAAAAGTATATGGTCTGGGTATGGTTCCTCCATCGCTTGAGGATATTGCCAAAGCAATGGCAAAAAGGGATGGCGCAAGAATTGTCCCAACGGGGCTTTATGCCCAATACCAGTTAGGACTGACTCAACAGATACCGATGAACATAGCTTACTTAACCGATGGCGTCTCACGTACTATAAATCTTGGCGAAGGGAAAAACATAAAATTCAAGCGCGTCTCTCCCAGATATTTCTCCATCCGTAGTCGGTTGGCCCTTCTCTTAACAACAGCCCTTAAAGACTGGAAAGTAGAGAACCTGACTGATGAGCAGGTTGCTACCATTAAAATGAAGTTAAACGAAAATCCTCACCTTCAAGTTGCAGACCTCAAACTGATGCCTTCAAAGGTAAGGGAATTTATAGTTGGTCTATATGAATAGGTTTCTTGGATTATCCGACTCACAACGGAAAAGCGTCTATGAATCAATTGCAGATAAAGTCGGGTTACCCGCACAAGTGATAGAGAAAGATTTTTGGGTAACTGCAATCTTGCAAACTATCTTTTCACTTCCTATAGCAGAGCATCTTGTTTTCAAAGGCGGCACAAGTCTGAGCAAAGGTTGGAAACTTATAGAACGATTCTCGGAAGATATAGATGTTGCTGTCAATCCTGTTTTTCTTGGTGCTCCTGAAGGAGATCTCACGAAAAAACAAATCAAGAAATTGCGCAAGGCATCATCGCTTTTTGTTTTAGAGGAACTAACCCCTATGATGTGTGAAGAACTAAAAAGACAAGGCTTGCTGTCGTTTGTCACAGTTAATGCCCAACCCAATGGCGAAGGTGACGCCACCTATCCCGAGCCACGTCAGATTTATCTTCACTACAAATCAGTTTTTGACAAGGAGCTTACATATCTCCGCCCTGATATTGTATTGGAAGTGAGTGCACGTTCATTGCTTGATCCGACAGAATTAATACAAATTAAAAGTATTATTGGAGAGCAACTTCCGATTACACCATTGGCTGACAGTGCCATTTATACTGCTATTCCCGCAAAGACATTCCTTGAAAAGGCGTTCTTGCTTCACGAACTCTTCTCCATTCCCGGACACGGAATGATAGCAGAACGCAAGAGCCGACATCTTTATGACCTTTACACCATGATGAATAAAGATTTTGCACAGAAAGCCATTGAAGATGATGCATTATGGGAATCTATTCGTCATCATAGAGAAATTTATACTTCAGTGAAAGATGTGGATTATACTCCCGATGTACGCAAACGTCTCCGGATTGTCCCCCGAGAAGATATTCTTGAAGAATGGAAATCAGACTATCAGGCAATGATGGAATCAATGATTTATGGGAAAAAACCTTCATTTGAAGAACTATTAGCTGCACTATCCGAACTTCAAGAAAGGTTTAGGATAAGCAAATAGTAAACAACACAAGCAATCTATTAGATTTTGGCAATAACAAGCGTTATTTGCCAAAATCTAATAGAGAGAACTAAGGAATAACGTTAAGGATAATGCCGCCATTTCGGTTTGAAACTCTGCGAATGTTTCTCCTCTTTTGCATCCTGAACAGAAAGGTTATCATTCCCTTTCCCGACAGAATGATTGTTGCCGGACAGACCCTCTCCTTGTTTCATTTCATCCTTTGCATCTTGTTCCTCTTCCTGAGGTGAAAGTGTTAAGGCTATTTTTCTGTCCAGCTCTGCTGCCTTCCCCTTGAGCGCACGAAGTTCGTCCTCTTTTTTCCAAGAACTGTTAGCAATGTTAGTGTAAACGTCTTTGTTGGACAAAACCTTTGCCATTTCCTTCTCATGCGACTCTATTACCTTTGGAATACGCTCCAAGGCATTGATGAAGTTCTGACACGCAAGTTTCGGGTCAGTTGCCAACTTACCGTTATTATAGGTATAGTAGATACTCTCCTGCCCTTTCACAAAGAAGCGGTTCACCGAACAGTCGAACAAGTCCTTGGAAGTACTCTCTGTCTTGACCATAATGGAGAAACCATAGATTTCGCCAATTTTGTTGTACTCTCCTTTGGTGCGAGCTTTTTCGTCTATTTCCTGTAAACGTGCAGCAATAGTCTTGATGTCAGTACAGTCTTCCACACCTTTGATTGTCAGTTTATTTATAGGTATACCTTCATCATCACGCTCCACACGCTTCTCAAAGAGAGCTAAATCAGACTGTGCCTCCTTGATTTTATCCGTATGGAAGGACACGGAGCTGTCAATCTCTGCCAACTTGCCCGTTGCGGCATCACGCTCACGGAGAAAGTTCTTGCGTTCTGATTCCAAGGTGGTGATCTTCTTATCCAATCTTGCTTTCTCTAAAAGGTCGGTATTGCCTGAAAGCACTGCTACGTATTCTGAGAAGTTCATGCCGCTGTCCTCATCCATCGAACCCTCATCGATGGTGCGACTGCCAAGTGTGTTTGTCTTTAGCTGATTAATGAAGAGCTGCTTGTTATGTAGCAGGTTGAACTTGTAGCTATCCAAGGAACGTTTCACGGCATAGATAATCACATCAACTTTGTTATCCGCAAATTCCTTGGCGATAAGGTTCCCCTTTCGCACAGCTCGTCCGTTGCGTTGCTCCAAGTCTGAAGGTCGCCAAGGCGTGTCCAAATGATGGACCGCAACGGCACGTTGCTGGGCATTCACACCAGTACCCAACATAGAGGTAGAACCGAAGATAATGCGAATGTCACCACGGTTCATGGCATCTACCATCGCTTTCTTGGCCTTCTCGTTCTTGCATTCCTGAATGAAGCGTATCTCGTAGGACGGGATATGATAGTCTTCTACCAGCTTACGCTTGATTTCCGAATAGACATTGAAGTCTCCACCGGTCTTATAAGTACCTAAATCAGAGAAAACAAACTGTGTCCCTTTCTGTGCGTCGAACTTTTGGTAATAGTCATTGAGCATCTTGGCACAGTGACTTGCCTTGTTGTCGATATGGTCTGAGTAAACATTTTCATCAATCATGCGTAAATCAAGGCTCATCTTGCGGGCATAGTCAGTAAGATAATGACAATGAAAGAAGAAAGGATAAGAAAAAACAGAAGTAATTGAATAATAGCGTTTTATGCACTTTGTTGCATTTGGGGAATGAGCAGGAATAAGCAAGAAACGGCATTAGTTCCGTTCCCAACTCGTAACCCATTGCCATAAAAGCAAAAAGGGGTTACGAATAGAATACAACTCATTGTATGTTAGTTGTTTATTCTTCTTTCTTCTTTGTTTTGCATAGCTCATAGACACTCCATAGTAAGTAACTTTGCAAACAAAAAAAGACATGAAGGAAAACAAACTGAAAGTATCGTTTTTCGTGCAGGCGAAACGATTGGACAAGAAAGGAATGGTGCCCATCATTGGGCGCATTGAGTTAGGTAACAGGCATTCGGGCTTCTCCACCAAACAGAAAACACCGTTATCTCTTTGGGATAGCAGGAAGCAGCGACTATTGGGCAAAAGTGCCATTGCAACCACTATCAACCAATGGTTGGGGGAATGTACTGCGCTCATCCATACTCGCTACCTTGAATTACTTGAACGTGGAGAGAGTTTCAATGCTACCGATGTACGCAATGCCTATCAGGGACAACTCAATCGCCAAACAATGCTATTGGAGTGTAATGCAGCATATCTTCAGCATACAAAGGAACGTATTGGGATAGACAGAGCCTTAAAAACATTCAAGCTCCGTACTTATCAATCCTCCTTACTTTGTGAGTATGTGAATAAGAAGTATAAATTGAGCGACATTCCTCTTGTTGGGTTGGACAAAGCGTTTATCGAAGGCTATGAATACTATCTGACCGTAGATAGGAAACTCAAACGAGCCAGCATCAGCAGTACATTATCTGCCTTAAAGACCATTGTAAGTATAGCGGTTAAGAAAGGAATTTTAGATTTAGACCCATTCCTTGGGTACAGCTACGAGAAAGCCAAAGGAACACCGAGGAATATAACCCAAGAGGAGCTACAAAAAATCATCAGTCTGCCTATTGAGTGGGATAACTACAGAATAGTGCGTGATTTATTTGTCTTTTCGTGCTTCACAGGGTTGGCAATTTCCGATGTACGTAACCTTAAAGAGGAGAATATCGTATGTGAGGAGGGCAAACTCTGCATCAAGGGTAAGCGTGTCAAGACCAAAACACCTTACCGAGTGCAAATCCTCCCACCAGCAAAGGCAATTATGGAACGATTTAGGGGCAGACGTGCAGGATATGTGTTTGATGTACCTACCGTAGACATTGTACAAAATGCGATGCACCATATACAGCGAAACATCGGTATGAAAACGCCATTGACCTTTCACATGGCTCGCCATACCTTCGCTTCGGTCATCACCTTGTCGGCAGGTGTTCCGATAGAAACGGTAAGCGGTATGTTGGGACATACTAATCTCAGAACAACACAAGTGTATGCAGCGGTCAATTCAGAAAGAATAAGGCAGGATATGAGGAGGGTTCAAACTTGCATACAAGATACATTCACCTTAAAATTATAGCTTATGGCACGCAGTACATTCAAGACATTGTTCTACATCAACCGTTCCAAACAGAAGAAAAACGGCAAATGCCCGATTATGGGACGTATTACTATCGACGGGCAGCAGGTGCAATACAGTTTGGGATTAGACATCAATCCGAGTAATTGGGATGCCAAACACGGCAGATGCAAAGGCAATACAGATGATATAAGGGAAATCAACCGCTTGTTGGCAGAGAAAGAAAAACAGGTACAGGCTAAATACCAAGAGTTGATTTGGCAAAAGGGATATGTAAGTGCAGAGTTGCTTAAAAGTTTGCTGACAGAAGATAGTAATCGGAATGGTATGCTGATAGAGGAAGCAAATCTCTTTATTAAGGAAAAACGTCTTTGTGTTGGTCTGACCATAGCAAAATCTACCTTTGCAAATTACATCTATGCCAAACAACTCATTGAAGCCTACTTAAAAGACAGGTTAGATATAACAGATATTCGCTACTCGCAGTTAGACTATGGTTTTATTGAGGGATTGGACTTTTATCTCAAAAGCCAACGGAAGCTTTCTCTTGCAACCATTCAGATTGTGATTATCTTCCTTAGAAAACTCATTGGTATAGGGCAGCAAAAGAAGTATATCCGCATAGACCCATTTGTAGAGTACAAGGCTGAACTGCCACAGCGAACTCGCAGGTATCTTACTACGGAAGAGTTACAACGAGTGTTGCAGACACCTATTATTGACAAGCAGTTTGAGCGTGCAAGACAGCTATTTCTTTTCTGTGCCTTTACAGGATTGGCAAGGGTTGATATGCAGCGGCTAACGCCCAAGCATATTCATCGGTATGAGGACGGTACTTTGGAAATACGCATCAAAAGGCAAAAGACAGATGTTGAAGCCATTATCCCCTTGCTACCCATTGCACGTGAGATACTTGACTTATACATCAAGGACAAACAAGATGACGAGTTGATTTTTCCTAACTTGACCGTGCGAAAGGCTTCTTTTGCGTGTGTGAACATCGGGCAGATATGCCAGATAGAGAAAGGTTTAACCTTTCACATGGCAAGACATACCTTTTCGACAACGATTTGTTTGTCAAATGGCATTTCAATGGAAACACTCAGTAAGATGCTTGGTCATAGTGATATTGGTACGACACAGATTTATGGAAGAATAACTGACTTGAAGATAAGGGAGGATATGAGCCAATTACAAGTGCGTGAGAGTGCCGAGTTTTCAAAATACTGTGATGCTATTGAGCAGCAAGCAACAACAGGCAGTTTGCAAATCCTTAATCATAATATGCAAGCACAGTTATAATGGAAAAATCCAACTTAATTATTCACATACAACATCTATAACAATGAAGGAAAACAAAAAGAAAGAACTTTCCTACTTCCGATTGAAGTTAGAAAGCTATATGAGTGAACACCACCCCGAAAGAATGAATGATATAGAGTTTATCAATGCACGGGCAGACATGGCACTAACAGCCTGCTGCGATGCCGTGGCACAAGGCTTTAATCATTTGGAAGCAGAAAGTATAGCAAGTGAGGTGCTTTTTAGTGGGTTACACTTTTCAAAGTATGATACTCTTGTTTCCGTTTTGGAGGACGAGTTTGAGAGGGAACTTCCTGCACCGCTCCCCGAGAGGCTTTCGCTTTTATTGTTGGCGAACAAGGCTGTTCAAGCCACATTCGCCAAGTATGAACTGACGGACGCATTTGCCGCAAGCGGACAATACGACCGTCTTTACACCGAACTGACAGGCACGATAGTGCTGCTCATCGAGAGCAACAACTTGCCAACGGTCAAACAGTTGTATTAAGACAATCTGAAAATATAGTGCGATTTCAGCATAGCCCAAGTGCCTGAAGCCGTATTCTTATCGGGCAAAGGTACATCGACAGCCCTATGCCTTGCAAGGTCAAGCCCTGCGAGTGGAGTGAAAAATCTCCACCGCAGGGTGTTTTATTTTCGTCAATTCGTTTCAAATAGCCTTCTTTGTGCGGTAGTATTTTTCGCTCCCAACCTTGCACGGCAGGGCAAGTCTATGAGCAAAAAGCCCGAACAAATACGGCATACTCAGGCTCTTTGGACGCAAAAGCGAATTGTAGAAACAATAGTTAGAACTAACGATTGTCTTAACAATCTTATTATATGACAAGCCATTGTTTGTACAACTTATTGTCTGTACAATTTGTTGTCATAACAATTTATTGTCAAGACTATCTGTTGCCAATACAAACTATCGTCAAAACAAACTATTGATAGTTCGACATCTCGATTTGTCGAACTATCGAACTGTCGATAGACCAACAAATATGCAATAAAAGGAAAGAACCGGCACCTCATCTCATTACCGCAATAACGCTGAGGGATTTCCTCGTGGTCTTTTCTCTTGTTTTCCTGACATTTCCCTGCTTTTCCTCATTCCTTGCAGCGATGCTTTTGAGGACTTACTTTTGCATCCGAGAAGTACGGCAACGGGCAGCATAACAACTCCATTGCCGAGTAACAATATAGTAATCAAAACAATATCAAAGCAATGAAACTCATTATCATCGACCGCAAAGCGTGGGAGCGACATCGCTCCGAATTTGCAGACTTTATCCACCACGTGGAAAAACTCATCGGCAATCCGCCTGAGACCGAGCAATGGCTCGACAACGAAGCCATGTGCAAGCGTTTAGGCATCAGCAAGCGTACCCTACAATCATACCGAAATACGGGAAAAATCCCTTTCTCCATGATTGGACACAAGTGTTATTACAAACAGACCGACATCAGTGAAATGCTGAATGCAGTCAAGGATTGAAATCAAAGAATGAATGAATTATGGCAGAGAATGAAATCATTACGCGGGAAGACCCTCAGATGCAGTTGTTTTCACAACTGATGGAAGGCACTTTGAAGAAGTTGGAGCGGTATTGTGCCACAGCTCGTCCGATGTTAGATGGCGAGGTTTACCTTTCGAGCGAGGAAGTGTGCAGCCACTTACGGCTCAGCACACGCACGCTCCAAGAGTACAGAAACTCAGGAACGCTTCCTTTCTACAAAATCGGAGGGAAGATACTCTACAAGCAGAGCGACATACAAGCCATGCTTGAAAAACACTATAACCCGATACCCAAGAAATTATGGCAAGAATAGATGAAAAAAGGAAACAACGCTTGGAACAAGCCATTAGAGATATGGGAAATTATGGCGTTAAGCTCCGCAAGCCCGAAGAGTTACCCGATTTTGACCAGCCCTCCGATTATGAAGAGGAAAAGAGAAGGTTTGAGCCTGTTGATAAAGTTGAGGAACAAAATGACAAGGAGAGTAACAAGGATTTTTCTCAACCGTCCTATCAAGAAACAGCGTTGTCGCCAACAGAAAAGGCTACTTCTACCGAAGAATTTCATCAAAGAATGGGAAAAACAAAGGACAGAAAGCAATTATCCGAGTTTCAGGGGAAATATCTCCAGCCCTTTCGCAACAGCCACCGCAAAACCGTGTATGTATCAGAGGAAATCCAACGAAAGTTAGACTTCGTGGTGCGGAGAATCGGTGAGCATGGAGCGAGCGTTTCGGGATATGTCGAACAGGTACTTCGGGAACACCTCGACCAATACAAGGAAGATGTGGAAAGATGGAGGAAACTCTGAATTACTGCATTCCTCGAATGCAAGCCTACGCCGAGTTACCGCATTCAATGAATGCAGTAACACAGCAGGGGCTTATAATCCTATTTTCTACATCAGCAAGGTGTGTCTTTGTACCACAAATTGCCATTTGTACCACAAAGACCCTTGCCCCGAAAGGGGATTAAATCACTCCAAAGTCGTGATTAAAGAACAACGAAATGATGAAAAGAAAGAAAACTAACAAACCTGACGGCAGATGTGCCACCTGCCAAAAATGGGACAGATGGCACATCAGGTTACCTAACTACGAAGACCAACAAAAGGTCATCAATCTTTATCGAAAGTCGGGAGCAAAAACTAAGAGCGATTATCTAAGGGCAAGATTACTTGGAGAGTCATTTAAGGTTATTACAGAAGATAAGTCAAATGAGAAATACTTGCGTGATCTCTCTAACATAATATCCCAAATTTATAAGATTGGTGTGCTCTATAATGAAGCTGTCAAGATGCTCAACTGTTATCACTCAGCAGCCACTGCACAGAGAATGCTCCAGAAACTCGAAGCCTATTCAGAAACTATCATCAAACTGCAAGTGCAAGCGATAAAACTAACGGAGGAGTATTCTGATACGAAGTAGCTATGTGCGTTAGGTAAAGCCACCGTTTTACAAAAGCAAACGGTGGCACTATTGATTATCGCAAAGTGCGATAACTTGAATTACTTTCCAAGAGACTTGAACATTTTACCGATACAACGTTTCTTTTGTTCCATATTGGGGTGAACATAAAGATTGAGTGTTGTAGTAATATTGGCATGTCCAAGCAGAACGCTGATGGTTTTGTAATCACAATTGCTTTCCACACAGCGAGTGGCAAAGCTGTGGCGAAGTCCATGGTATTTTAGGCAAGGAATGTCAAGTCGCTGCATCAGTCGATAGTAATAGTTACGATAGGTTCTAGGCTCGGTTGGCTTTTCCTCGTTGGTCAATACGTAGAAATTGGCGTTTACTACTTTTTTCAGAGGCTTTACCATTGCCAAAAGCTCCTTATTCATAGGAATTTCACGGTATGAGTTTTTGGTCTTTGGCGTGTTAATAATCAATTTGGTATGCTTGACGTCATCGTCTATCATATAGATGCGCTCAATTGTTCGCTTTACTGTGATAGTACCATTTTCAATATCAATGTCCGACCATCTTAGTCCACATATTTCGCCAATACGTAAACCAGTTGTCAAACTGATATAAATACCGAGATTGCGGAAAGTAAAGTTCAGTCTGATATAGTCAAGGATTTTCTTGTGATGGGCAACCGTCAACACTTCAATACCCTTGCGGACTTCTGTCGTAGGATATTTAATATCCCATTCACAATAATTCATCCATCCATTCTTTACGCCAAACTTCATTACCATCTTTAGAACAATAAGAATATCTTTCACTGTTTTAATGCAAAGTCCGCTGTTCAATTTCTGCAAAACAAACTCTTGTATAAGTTTCTCACTCAGCGTCTCACTCTCACCAAAAGACGGCAAGATATGATTCTCCAAAATTAACACATAAGCAGCATAAGTCGACTGCTTCACATAGCGTTGCTTGTCACTCTTCCAAGCTGACGCAATTTCTCTAATTGTCATTGTTGTCATATTTTCCTTAATTTGAAAGATATAATATAATTAGAGAAACAAAATACTCAATGTTCCAAATCTAAGATTTCCTGAGTTTGAGGGGGAGTGGAAAAGGCATTCCCTCACAGATTTTATGAGTTTCAAGAACGGTATGAATCCTGATGCCAAACGTTTCGGTACTGGGACAAAGTTTATATCAGTCATGGATATTCTTAATAACCAATACATTTGCTATGATAATATTCGTGCGTCTGTAGAACTTCAAGATGGAGATATTGAAGCGTATGGAGTGAATTATGGTGATATACTATTTCAACGTAGTTCAGAAACTTTAGAGGATATTGGTCGGGCAAATGTTTATTTGGATAGCAAACCTGCAATTTTTGGCGGCTTTGTAATTCGTGGAAAGAGTAAGGACAACTATAACCCTTTGTTCTTTCGCTACCTTCTCGCTTCACCTACAGCTCGAAAAAGAATAATTGTAAAAGGAGCAGGAGCACAGCATTTCAATATCGGTCAAGACGCATTAAGTAAGGTGTTCATTGATATTCCGACCTTGAAAGAACAAAAAAAGATAGGAAAACTATTACAATGTTTAGATGAGCGTATTGCTACCCAAAACAAAATCATTGAGGATTTGAAAAAACTAAAGTCTGCGATTAGTAAACAGGTATTTGCTCAAGAACCTAATGGATGGAGTAGATTAGACACTTTGTTCTCAAAAGGCAAGGCTGGTGGTACTCCGACTTCCACAAATAAAGAATACTATAATGGAGAAATACCTTTCTTGAGTATTAACGATATAACAAAACAAGGTAAGTATGTCCGATACACAGAAAATCATTTGAGCCAAAGTGGATTAGAAAACTCTTCGGCATGGGTAGTTCCAAAGTATAGTTTAATAATGTCAATGTACGCATCAGTTGGCTTGGTAACTATAAATGAAATACCTATTACTACAAGCCAGGCAATGTTTGCAATGCAACTCAAAGACAAAGATTTATTGGATTATCTGTACTACTACTTGTCATACTTTAAGTATCGCCACATCCACAAGTATCTTGAAACTGGAACACAAAGCAATATCAACGCTGATATTGTTCGCGGAATAATGATTCCAACTTATGGACATAGTCGCAATATGGAAATTGCGTCAACACTGCAAGGCATTGATGTGAAAATCGACAATGAGTTATCAGTACTTAAACTATTCAATAGGCAAAAGAACTATCTTTTATCCCAGATGTTTATATGAACATCTGGGTAAGGAGATATTGCTTTTGCATGGTTAACAAGGTTAATCTTCGCAGCTCATTAATGATGCACTCATCGTATGAGTGTAATATTTTTGCGACCCAAAGAATGTTATTGCCATTTGAGGAATACGGTAACACATAGCTTTCTACATCCCCTTTGCCAATATTCATTTGGGCTGCACCTTGACCACAAGCTATCATACTATTCTCAAATCTTTGAGAAGATAGAATTTGATATAGGAACTCTTGATTTACATTTTTCGCAAGTTGTAACAAACCAACTCGTTGGTTGAGTAAATAGTCCCCATTCTTACAAAGAGAAACACGCTCAACATTACCCGTAAGAGATATTAAAATATCTCCTTCTTTTAATACTTGGTGGTCTTGTATATCGTTCGGCAAGTTGATTATGCAATTGCAATCTTCATCGTTTATATATCGCTCGCCAGACACATTTGTTATTGTGAGGATTTTCCATTTGCCCAGTGCGTTATACTTGCCACTCTGGAATGCGTAACCATTTTTCAATGTCGCAATATTCGACAAGCATATAGTAGTTTCTAACAAATCTTTGCGTGCGAACAAATGTTTACTAATCGCAGACCTACAACACAAACAATCCTTAATTAAGGGAATTAATCAAGAAGTTTTCAACGGTGTAGGCTATAGTTATAAATTAGGAAGCATCTGTGAGATTAAGAGTGGTTACTCTGGTAATCAACTTATAAAGGAAGAAGGATTGAAAGTTTCTCGAATTGAAACCATAAGTGGGCATCGAATCAATTTAGAACGTGTTGGCTACGTTAGTCCTTTCAAAAACTCGGAAAGCTATAAATTACAAGTTGGAGATATTCTGTTCAGTAACATAAATAGTGTTGAATATATAGGGAACACAGCTTTTGTAGACAAAGATTATGACCTTTACCATGGAATGAACTTGTTACGTCTAATTCCTAATAGCAAAATTGTAGTTCCATTCTATTTGTACTTATTGCTAAATACACGTAAGATGCTTAATCGTTTTAAGACCATTTGCAACAAAGCGGTATCGCAAGCGAGCATTAACCAAACCGATTTGGGCAAGACTATAATCGTGCTTCCATCTTTAGAGAACCAGATTAAGATTTGCACCATATATGAAGTATTGTTCTCCAAGATAGAAGCAGAAAAAAAATGCCTTTCTCTATATAATGTTCAAAAGCAATATTTGCTTCGCCAGATGTTCATATAAACATCTGACGGAGCAGATACTGCTTCTGATTTTCAAGTAATCTTAGCACCAAACTTTCAGTGTCTATCTTTTCAGATACTATGTCAATACTGTTAGCGATTCGTACTTGTTTTTCTATTGTAGGTAATACCACCTTTATTTTTTCTAATGGCGTTCGTACTATTTGTGGTTGCCCAGAACCTGATACTATACTATTGAAGTTATATGAGGAAAGGTAATGGAACAAGAATCTCTTGTTGACTTGTCGTTGGTATTTGTCTGTGTTAATGACCATGGAGTTTCCTGTTATCCACACTTTTGGTTGTGTATAATTTACAGTTCCACACGTGTTGCCTCTACAGGTAATGCAGATTTGTTCTGTTTCATGGTTGTACTCTTTATACTTTCCAATAATTCCATTTGCCCCATATACCCAATATCCCTCTGTCGTTAAATCCGAAGACGAAATGGTTTGCGGTTGATAGATGTCGGCAATATTACTCAAAGCAAGTACTTCGCCTTGAATGTCGTTGAAAATATCATGCCTAATTCCCTTAATTAAGGACTGCAACTTGTCAATGATTTTGTTTTGGGTAGTGATGCGCTCATCAAGCAACGACAATAATCCTGCAATATTTTGTTGCTCAACCTCAGATGGAACAGAGACTTGAATTTTACGAACTTCATTTGCAGAAATCTCTAAAAAAGTTGACCCACAAGATTTTCTAATTAAATCTTTCTTTTTCGTTTGTATCAAATAGTAAAGAAAATCCACATTACATTTTTTAGATACAAGAGATTGAAAACCTTGATTTGTTGCACATTCTCTAAGTGATAATGAACACTCTCCAATCGTAGCACGAGAACTTAAAAGTATCGTATTACGTGGTAAAAGTTTTGCGCTAGAATTGTTTAATCCTTCTTCTGTTATGGTGCGTACACTTAAATCAACGTATTTGTTTTTACCAACCTCAGAAGGCGTAAACCATTGTATTTCTCCATCCCAATATAATTTTACAGTAGTATCAGGTGTCCCACCACCAATAACAACCGCTAAATCATTTATTGATTTAGTTTTCCACTCCCCTGTAAACTCAGGGAATCTCAGATTTGGAACATTAGGGTTCTTTTGTTCTTTATTTATCGTCGTTGTCATTTTTAATCCTTAATTTTATTTGCCAGTTGTATTTTACCCACAATAAAACACAAGAACGTGCTTATTCTTCTATGAAATCCGTATCAAAAGGAAGAAGAGGAGTGTCTTCTCCATTATTGAAACGATCAAAGTCGGAACTGTACAGTCCATCTTGTATGATACGATATTTCTCAAACTCAGATTCTGCAAACTGTTTGGCAAACTCTGCCGTTATTCTGCCAGCATCTTTCAATACGGCATCGCCTCCAGCTTCGAGAATGATGTCAATTCGTTTTGCCCAATCCTCCATCGTCATAGGTATGTGGCGGTTTGCCATTCGTTCTGCCATATCAAGCACGGCATTCACTAAACGCCCCATATCTTCTAATTCTTTCTCTTTCAGATAATTCTTTGCAATACTGACATCAGGTTTGACGATTTTTCCATTTGGGGCGTTTTCCCAGGTGGTAAGTCCCATGTGTTCTTTGCCGGCATTGGCACGTTCTGTAATTAGTTCGGCAGCGGTATGCCCATGGACTGCATAGTGAATTTTATTCTGCACTTTCTTGAAAAACAGTCTTGTAGTGGGGGCATCTCGATTGTAGTCAATGGCTGTTGCATAAATATCTGTCAATTTTTGATAGAAACGGCGTTCGCTAAGACGAATTTCTCGAATCTCTGCAAGCAGGTGCTCAAAATAATCTTCTCCTATGAACGTCCCATTCTCCATTCTCTTTTTATCTATGACATATCCACGAATTGCAAACTGGCGCAGGACATAAGTACACCATTGACGGAACTGGGTTGCACGTACCGAATTGACACGATAGCCCACAGATATTATGGCATCAAGGTTGTAAAAGTCAACCTCCTCTTTTGATTCTCCTCGAAAGCCCCTGTTCACGACTGTTTCCATTTTGGAAATAGTCGTTACCTTATTGAGTTCGCCACTCTCAAAGATATTCTTCAGGTGTTTACTAATAGCAGGAATACCAACATCAAACAGTGTTGCCATTGCTTTTTGTGTCGCCCAAATACTTTCGTTCTTATACACGACTTGTATGCTATTTTCTTGTCCCTCAATCATAAAGGTCAGAAACTCTGCCGTACTATTCCGTATCTCAAACCTCTTTGCCATATTCCTGATGTTTAATCAACCAATCCCAGTTCTTTCAAATATCCTTCGATTTCCTTGTCAAGTTCAGAACGCTTGGCTTCCAATTCCTTTATTTCTTTCATGACAGCATGAATGTCGATAGGCTCTTCTTCCTCGAATGTATCAACATAACGAGGTATATTTAGATTGTAATCGTTTTCGGCAATTTCCTCTAAGGTAGCGAGATGGCTATACTTATCTATTTCTTTACGTTCACGATAGGTTTCGACTATCTTTTGAATGTGTTGAAGGCGAAGTTTATTCTGCGTCTTTACCTTCTCAAACTCCTTGCTGGCATCAATGAAAAGTATGTTATCGTCCTCCTTGCGGCATTTCTTGAATACCAAAATACATGTAGGGATGCTTGTACCATAGAAGATATTGGCAGGAAGACCAATAATGGCATCAACATAGTTTTTCTTTTCAATCAGGAAACGGCGGATAGTTCCCTCTGCATTTCCACGAAAGAGTACGCCATGAGGGGCGACACAAGCCATTGTGCCACCCTCATTGAGGTGGTAAATCATGTGGAGAATAAAGGCATAGTCGGCTGTCTTGCGTGGTGCCAAGCGTCCTGCCTTGCTGAAACGATCATCGTTGTTGAACTTATTGGCAGCACTCCATTCAGCAGAGAAAGGAGGATTTGCTACCACAGCGTCAAACTGAGTATCGCCAAAAGCATCAGCCTCCAAAGTATCGCCATTCTCTATGCGGAAGTTGCTAAACTTTATGCCATGAAGAAGCATATTCATACGAGCCAAGTTGTAGGTCGTAGGGTTCTTCTCCTGTCCGAAAATTTCGTTTGCATTGCCAATGCTTGCTGCACGGAGCAACAGCGAACCACTACCACAAGTAGGGTCATAGACATTGCGCAGACGAGCGTGACCGATGGTTACGATCTCTGCCAAGATACGGCTCACTTCCTGAGGAGTGTAGAACTCGCCAGCTTTCTTGCCAGCACCAGCAGCAAATTGGCTAATCATATACTCGTAGGCATCACCGAGAATATCAATCTCTTGCGATGCTTCCACACCAAAGTCAATATCATCAAGGGCAAGAAGAACATTGCTTACCAAAGTGTTCTTGTCATCGGCAGTCTTGCCCAACTTGGGTGAAGCAAGGTCAATGTCTGAGAATAGACCTCCAAAGTCTTCTTCGCTGTCCTGTCCGAGGGTACTGTCCTCTATACGCTTCAATGAGCGTTCGAGCATAGGAAGAATATTCTCCTTCTTCTTGATACTCTCAATGACGGACGAGAACAGGAAGTTTGGTTCAATGAAGTAGCCGATGTTCTCCAGACATTCGGTCTTGACAACCTCCTGAAGTTCTTCTATATCTTTGTCTTTCTCCATTGCCCACAGTTCTTTAAACGTGACTTCATCATCCACCAATGCGTCATTGGCGTGTTTCTCTATCTTCTCAGACAAATACTTGTAGAAGATAAAGCCAAGGGTGAAATACATGAAGTCACTTGCCGACATATTGCCACGCAGTTTGTTAGCAACTTCCCAAAGCTGGTCACGGAGTTTCTGTTGTAATTCTTCGCTCATATTGTTATTTTTGTTTTATTTTCAAGGATTCATCGACAAAGACATTATAATCATCCTTGTCTGTAATATACTGATGGCAATATTTCCCTTTTCCTTCATTTAGGATTATTACACCATTCCAAAAGGATGTCGGACTTATAGCATAGCCTGGGTCTAAACAGAATATTTTCTTGACAACGTCTTTTTGTTCTTCATACCCAATAGCAAGTACAGCATGTGCGCCACCTTTAAAAGACAGAGCAGTTATCAAAGGCGTGTCGCTATCTATTGCAGTCTTAAGTTCTTCAACAAAAGAAGTTTGGTCTGATAAAGATGCTGTATATTGAAGAGCCGAAGATGTAACCTCTATAGCAAAAGAGTGGGATAGCTTTTCTTTTATTTCGGAAAAATAAAATCCATCACGGCACAGTCCTTCTGTCACAAAGAACTCTTTGAAGAGTCTCCCTTTTGCGGTATTTCCCTTAAATGTTGTATTCAAGCTGACAACTTGATTACGAGTAAGAACCTTTAGTATAAGCAGGTTCATCATCATAGAATATACGGCACAAGCCCCATCCATATCTCCTTGTTGTAAATGGACAGGTTGCCACTTGCGGTTAAATACACTAACCCCAAAAGTCGTTATATCTAAATCTTTTATAATCTTAATCATTGTTACTTTATTATTCCCAACTGAATGTCCTTATTATAGAACGCAGTTTGTCGAGTATTCTTGTTAATGCCTTGCGTCTTTTTATCAGTCCCAGATGTTTGCCTTTCAAAGCCTCCTGTATGATTTCGGGCTGCTCCTTTTGCAGATAGTCGTATTCAGAGAGGTAATGATTGAGTACATCGGTATCAAGTTCCTCTTCCTTTGCCAAGGTGTTGATGGCATTGTTGCGCTCTGTTACGATGTAGTTGTTCAATCGTTCTTCAAGGTCACTTGTTCCATCAGCTTTCTGCTTGCGAGCCATAAAGTTGTCACGGTCGTCGTCCACGTTCTTCTGTATGAAGCCGTCAATGAGTTTAGCCTTGCTGCGCAGCTCTGCATCCTTAATCATCGTTTCAATGATATACTTACGCTTTTCGGTATAGTCCTCGCTATAAGGATTGAGGTCGGTAATCAGTTCAAGAATGTAAGCTACATTTATTATGTCGCTGTGCAACAGTTCCAAACAAAAGTCAATGTCGCCAAGCCCTGACGACGAATCAGCTTCTGTGTCTTCCTCTCCTGGCACAGTAGGATTTCCCTCTGGTTCAGGGGTCTTTGTAGGTTGGCTGCCACCTGCAAATGTATCGTAGATGTCAAGGTATTTACTGCGAAAATCCATGAATTGCTGTTCTGTCATACCAAGTTCTGGAGCATCCTCCTCAAATTCATCATAAATTTGGATTTCAGCGTGCTTCTTGATAATATCACGGAATGCAAGAATAAACTGTCTCTTATCGTTTTCGCTTTGCAACAAGTCAATGCTACTTGGCTCTGGATATTGCTTGAGGAAATCCGTGGTAAGTTCGTGGTAGCTTCTTTTTACCTCATCAAATGGAGGTCGTACAATATCTTCAAGATTATTACTGTTGCTGAAAAGTTTGATAGACTCGTCCACCTTACTTTTCAAATCACGAAAGCAAACCACCTTACCGAAACGCTTCTTCTCGTTCAACACTCGGTTGGTACGGCTAAACGCTTGCAATAATCCGTGATACTCCATATTTTTGTCAACATAGAGAGTGTTGAGCTTCTTGCTGTCAAAGCCAGTAAGGAACATACCGACAACCAAGCAAAGGTCAAGAGGCTTCATGTCCGCCTTCTTTTTCTTCATGCGTAGGTTAATGTCATCGTAATATGCGCGGAAGTTCTCGGTTGTGAAACTTGTGCCATACATATTATTATAGTCATCCATGATGGCTTGCAGTTCATCTGCCTCGCCTGTACTTTCGCTTGCAAAACCGCCAGTGTTCATACCGGTCTGCTCATCGTCTTGACTACTGTTGGCAGCATATGTGAAGACTGCTCCAATCCTAATCTTTGGATTGAGGCTCTTGAATATCTTGTAGTAACGGATTAGCATCGGCACTGACTGCACGGCAAACAATGCGTCAAACTCTCCATCGAATGTTGACTTATTGAAATTATTAAGGATAAATTTTGCTATCTCCGTCATGCGGTCTTGGTCGGCATTATCCACATCCTCATTGCCGTGGTAATACTCCACAAGAAAACCAAGCACATTTTCATCGGCAATGGCATCCTTTATCAAATATTTATGAAGACAGTTGCCGAAGATTTCCTTTGTGGTATGTCCGTCCACCGCATTCTCAACAAATATAGGAGTACCAGTAAAACCGAATATCTGCGTGTTGTCGAAGAACTTTACGATGTTCTTGTGGCAATCTCCGAAATGGCTTCGATGACACTCATCGAATATCATCACGATGCGAGAATGACGTATTTCTTCTATACGATTGCTATACCACTGCTTGCTGACAGCTGCATTAAGTTTCTGAATGGTGGTAATAATAATCTTTGAATTACTGTGAAGACGCTTCACCAATTCGTCTGTGTTGTCGGTACTATCAACAGCACCAGGCTCAAAAGCCTCGTATTCGGCTTGTGTCTGCGTATCAAGGTCATGGCGATCAACCACAAACATTACCTTATCTACATCCTCCATTTCTGAGACTAATTGAGCTGCCTTGAAGGATGTCAAGGTCTTGCCCGCACCTGTTGTATGCCAGATATAGCCATTGTCGTTGGATTGTTCCACTCGGTCAAGGATTTTCTCAACCGCATAGAACTGATAGGGGCGAAGAACCATCAAGCACTTATCGCCCTCGTGGAGTACCATATACTTACCAATAATTTTGCCAAGCGTACACTTGTCAAAGAAAATAGTGGCAAACTTGCTCAAATCATTGAAAGGTACATTCGCTGCATCTGTCCAATTAAATGTGAACTTAAAACCGCTATTCGGATTATTTGCAAAATAACGTGTATTTACTCCATTGGATATGACAAACAACTGGATATAATCGAATAAACCATGAAATGACGTTTTGTGATAGCGTTGAATTTGGTTGTACGCCTGTTTTAGCTCCACTCCTCTACGCTTTAATTCAATCTGTACCAAAGGTAAGCCATTGATCAGGACTGTTACATCATAACGGCATTTCTTTCTTCCTTCTACTGTTATTTGGTTGGAAACCTGAAATTCATTCTGACACCAACGATTGCGATTCAGAAATTCGACCCATATACGTTCCCCATTTTCCGTTTCAAGAGGATAAAGGTCGCGAAATTTCTTGGCTTTTTCAAATCGTGTACCTCCTTCAAGATATATCAAAATCTTTTCAAATTCAGAATCTGTAAATTCCGAACGCCCCAACTCCTCTAACAGTTTCCTATTATGCTTCTCCAATTGTTTTTTGAAATTGGTATACATATTTTTCTCTTCTTCGATATGAACAAATTCATAGTTCATCTGCTGAAGAGTGGCAATAAGTCCATTTTCGAGGGCTGCTTCACTTTGTGATGACATATTATCTATTTTTAATCGTTATAATGTTGGGATACATTGCTGTCGCTTACTTAGTCTCCATGGGGGGGAAGTATCCAAGATTAAAGTAAGAGCTCTTATACTTGCTCTTTTGAAGATCTGAGCAATTCCCTTATATCAACTTTCAATACTTCGGCAATTTCAAGTAGATTTTCGAGAGAAGGTTGTACTTTATTGGAACACCATCGAGAAACTGTATTCTCGGTGCAACCAATTTCATTCGCAAGCCATTTTCCTGACAACTGCTTTTCTGCCAACACTACTTTAATTCTATTTATCGCTTTCATATGTTGATTTAACTTTCCTCCTTGTAGAATAATAGATACAAAGTTACACTTTACGATGCATTCTTCCAAACAAAATCAAGAATAAAGAATCATAACGAACAAAATTCTTGCATTACTATCAATTTTCACGGGAAAATAGTGTATCTTTGCAACATCAAACAGAGTGTTCTTTGAGGCATTGCAAAATAAAGAAAGGGGAAGAAACTCGCTCGTTTCCAACTCGTAACCCTTTCACTCTTTACACTTTCTTATTTTATTGATTATCTGAAAGATACAAGATTATTGAATCTTTTGCGGGCGTAGTCTGTTGCTATCAGCATCTTTGCCCTTTCCTCGCTCTCACTCAGAGGTGCTCGCCCCAAAAGCGTGGCATCGCCACTCTTGGCAAACTCCATCAGCTTGCCGATAAAAACTTCCTGCTCGGGTGTCGGTGGTATGTTATGCAGTATCTCATTCTTCTCCGGTCTGTCGATACCGATGTCTTTGGCAGTGCGAAAATCGCAAATCTCCGCATAAAATCATTTCACGAATAGTAAAATCCTGATTATTAGACGTCTGAGAAGGATATGTGTTAAAGGAAGAACGAATAAGAAACGAGCGAGTTTCTTTCCAATTCTTTATTCTGCAATGTCTCAAAGAGACCTTCTGTTAATGCTGCAAAGATAGCAATTTTCTCGTAGAAAACAAAGTGGACGGGAAGAAATTGGACTATAAACTTTGAATTTCTTACATCTTAGTTAAATTCTCTTCATAGTCCTTTTTCGATGAGATGTTAATATCGATAAGATGTTGATAATCAGAATATTTTTTTAATAAGTCAGTTCTAATTGAGTGTCGTAACTATGAAAACGAAGCCTTCTCAAATAGCCATAAGATGCAATATGGTGCAATAAAACAAAAAAATCCTCAAAAATAAATTCTGATTTCTTTGGATTTCTCAAGAAAGTTATATACATTTGCCAATGAGGATATAACTAATAAACAGGCTTATGGTCGTAGCTCATTCTTTGAATGGATTTCACTCTCCGTCTACGAAATATATCCTTCTTATTCGTGGCGTTTGAGTGTTGGCTGAAATTAGAGCAAGATAATTTCAGCCATACAGGTTTATTGCACATTCTGAGTTATCCACTTTTTCTAATTGGGCAAAAAAGAAGGGGGTTGCCATAAATTTCGTTAAAACAACGTCTGATGTGATAAGAGAATTAAATAAATCAAAAAGAGATAATGACAAAATCACAGAATTGTCAATTTTCTCACATGGCACAGCGAGCAATGTTGCATTTGGATATGAAAATACAGGGGTTGAATATACCTATATAGAAAATCCTACAAATAAGAATAACTATAATATAGGACAGTTAAGCCGTGAAGATTTTGCGAATAATGCAAGGATAGATTTATATTCATGTAATTCTGCTTCGTTGTTTGGATTTGGAAAGAAAACTTTTGCTACAACTGACGCAATGATAAAAGCTGTAGATATAGGACGAAGTTTTGCAGAGCAATTATCATTACAAAGTGGAGCCAGGGTCACAGGTGTTGTTGGAAGAACGGATTACTCACCTGTAATTAGTGGACAATTACCAACTTTAGGTAGTATGGGTGGCCCAAATAGTCCTTCTGTACGTGATAGAAGTAGCGCAATTCGTTAGAATTTTACTCCAACAAGGAAGAAATAATGAAAAAAATATATTCTTTGTTATTACTTATAATATTTACATCTTGTTCGGTATCGCCTAATTCTACTCCCAACAGCAGAAAAGGTGATATCGTGCAAGATGCGGATATTACAATGATTGATAGCTCTTTTAATATTAAATACTATTCTGGTGGTAAACGTTATTTAGAGGATTATATTACTGTCGGTAATGGAAGAATAGTGTTTAGTAAACGTTGGTCATGTTTGATTAGCATAAGTGTACAAAATATTGTAGAAGGGCAGGATACAATAGAACGGGTATATCACTTTGACGATGAAACGCATAGATTATCGCATTCCTTTACAAAAATTCAAAATAAGCTCCATGGAATGGCAGTATATTATACAGATTCAGGAGAGGTGGAAAAACTTGTATATTATGATGAGGAGGGAGAACCGACTGAGTTAGACAAAAAAGTTTCTGTATCATTAATCAAAAAGGCTTGTCAGGAAACTATATATAACAATATTGATTCATTGAAAATTGTAGGAATAAATAAGAAATCTTTTAATAAAGTTTCTATAGATTACTACAAACGAAAGGGAAAAGGCATTTTGTTTATAGGAACATTATGCTTTGTTATAGGTCGGAAAGGAACTTTGGAAGCTATCTTCACACAATGTAGTAGGCGTGGCTCCCATTTTTTAAAATGTGGAGAGGGTTATTATTTTGATTCTGTAAATCATTATTTGCAGTCAATCAAGAAATACGAAAATAATATGCAATATGGGAAAATTTTGTATCTTGATAAAGATGGGATTATTGAAAAAATTAGCTATATACACAACAAGTAATGGCTTCACCTACGATGCTTTGGGCAACGTGGTGACGAAGCAGACAGCCAACCTCAAAAAGGAGGGCAAGACCATCAATTACGAGTACGATTACGGTCGTCTGACAGCAATCAACTATCCTGACCATCCGGAAAATAACGTGAAGTACCATTACGGTGGTATCAACTCTTCTTACAACCGTATCGGCAGATTGATGCTTCGTGAGGACGGCAGTGGTGCTATCGAGTATTACTACGGTAAAATGGGTGAGGTCTTGAAGACGGTACGCATGCTGATTGTGCCTAATCAGGCTGTGGCAACCTACGTAACACAGTGGAAATATGACAGCCACAATCGCCTATTGGAAATGATTTACCCCGATGAGGAGAAAGTAACCCTTTCATTGCCGCAGCATCCCTTCTCACCTCTCTTCGCTTGTGCCGGATGACCGCAGAAGCCCTTGCTGCAAATGCTCGCTACAGCCACATTTACCTACTTTTAGGTATTGCCTACCTCCCCCACTGTCGCTACCTTTGCGTCATCAAATCCATCAATCAAACAGTATGTACATACTCCACAACAGACTATCCCTACTTAGTCTCCTCCTCTTAGCATCCTTAGCCACGATGGCTCAGACAACAACCACCAACGCAGCTACAACCAAACGCGACTCGCTGAAACCACAAAAGCACATCGGTGACGAAACCATCCTCCTACAAGGAATTACCGTCATGGGACGTAACGAAGCGCGCCAGTTGCGCGAAAGCGGCATGCCCGTATCAGTGATGACATCGAAAGAGTTGCAGGGTACCGCCTCATCTATGAACGATGTGTTGGCGCGCGTCGCAGGTGTCACCATTCGCAATACGGGCGGCGTCGGCAGCGCATCAAGGCTCTCTGTGCGCGGTTTGGAAGGCAAGCGCTTGGGCCTATTCGTCGATGAGACAGCGATGAATCAATTCAGCAATTTCATCACGCTCAACGATATACCTACCGATATGATTGCGCGCATCGAAATTTACAAAGGCATTGTTCCCTATAAGTTCGGCGGCAGCGCATTAGGCGGTGCAATCAATGTCGTGACGAAGGAATATCCGCCTATCTATTTCGATGCATCATACGAGATTGGCTCGTTTAACACTCACCGCCTCAACACCGTGTTCAAGCGCACGTATGCGCCGTTAGGGTTGCAATTCGGCATGGGCGGCTTCTTCACCTATTCGGCAAACAACTATTACATGACACTCCACAATTTGGATGATTTGCGTGTGAGACGCAACCACGATGCCTTTCGAAAGGGTGTTATCGCGGGGAGCATTAAAGCCACTAAGTGGTGGTTCGATGAGTTGAAAGCCGAACTTATCTACACCGCCACGCATCAGCAGTTGCAGGGCATCGACTTAGACGTGCGTGAGGCCTACACCCATTCGCAAGCTATCGCCACCTCACTCAAAGCCAAGCGTGAGACGTTTTTCATCGACGGACTGGCTTTCGATTTCGAAGCAGCCTTCGATATCGGAAACTACGGCGTCAGCGATTACGCAAAAACCGTTTACGACTGGTTTGGCAACAGCCGCCCATCGCAATCGCCCCTCGGCGGCGAAACCAGCACGCATCCTTATGACGGACACAACAAGAATCTCGATGGCACCGGCAAGCTCAATCTCAACTACACCATCAATCGGCATCACTCCCTCAACCTTAATCTCTATGAAGCCTACACGAAGCTCAAGCCGCACGATGAATTAATGGACGCGGCCTATGGTTTCCGTACGCAATTCGACAGCTATATGAACAGTCTCACTGCCGGATTGTCCTACGACCTCCTCCTATTCCGCGATCGCTTTCAAAGCGCATTCACCCTCCGCAGCTATCACTATCATTCGTCCACCGAGCAACTCCCCTCCTTCTATGTACCGACGCCCGAGCAAGTGCGCGTCACCAAACACTCCTTCGGATGGAACGAATCCATGCGTTATCGTCTCACCCCCGAACTCATGTTCAAAGCGTCGTATAGCGATGAAATGCGCATTCCCAGCGATGAGGAACTTGTCGGCAACGGCTATTCCATCCTGCCATCCCCAACGCTCAAACCCGAGCATGTACGATCCTGCAACCTCGGCACACTCTATCGGCGCACGCTGAAGACCGACGGCATCTTCGAAGCAGAGGTCAACGGCTTCTATACGCATCTCACCGACATGATTCGTTACACGCCGTCGATGGTTCCCACACTCGCGCAATACGTCAATGTCGGCGAAACCACCACTTACGGCATCGAAGGCGAAGTTAAGTGGGACGTGTTGCCGTGGCTCTATACCTACGTCAACGCCACTTATCAGAATTTGCGCGATACGCAGAAGTTCACCGAAGGTTCAACCGTGCCCAACCCCACTTATCGTAAGCGCATCCCCAACATACCTTATCTTTTGGGCAACGCCGGTATCGAATGTCACCGCGAAAACCTCATTGGCAAGCGCAGCAATACTCGTTTCCTCATCGATGCTTCCTATGTGCACCAATACTTCTATGACTACGAGATGACCATTTACCAAGATCGCAAAATTCCAACAGCGATCACCTTCGACACGGCGCTCGAACACAGCGTGATGAACCAAACACTCACGTTCAGTCTCAAAATCAAGAACGTGCTCAACCGTGAAGTGGTGAGCGAACTCAATCACCCGCTCCCGGGGCGTTATGTAGCTTTCAAAGTACGCTACTTACTGCATTGAGCCACTCCTACCTCATCGAACATTCACAATTTTATGTAATATAAAAACAAAACGTATGAACAAACATCTTTTATTCAGTGCTTTTGCACTCATGTGCTGCTTGACAGCGTGCGAAAAGAACGACGATCCAACACCGGCTCCGCAGCCATCGCGCATCGGCGGCACACTCGTCATGGCGACAACCGTTCTCAATCCCAGCGGAAACTCCGGCAGCTGTTATGTACAGACGCTAACCGACACCGCAGCCGTTTCCATCGACAACAACCGCGCGATACCGGGCGGATTTGGCAATCCTTTCACTGTGCAAGGCAAGAATGTTTACATCTTCCCCGATTACATGGGGCAGTCAAAAGCAGCGTTACAGCGCTTTGTCATCGACGCCAACCATCAGCTCGTGAAGGCCGGCGAAATGATGTTGCCGGCCGGTTCTGCAGCTTCGCAGGTCATCGAAGTAAACGATCACACAGCTTATGTTTCGTGCCAGAACTTAGGAAAAGTGCTCGTCTTCGACTTTAAACAGATGAAGCAAACCGGCGAAATCGATTTAAACAGTCTGTCGGGTGCAGGAGTACGCGTAGGTCCCTCGTGCATGATAGTGCGCGATGGGAAAGTATTCATCGCGCTCTCACAATTCAATGCGCAATGGATGCCGGCTAAAAACAGCATCGAGTTTGCCATGGTAGATGCCCAGACCAATCGCCTCGAGAAGCACATCAAGAATGAATCACTCGGCTTGGCGTTCCCCACACGCCCCATCGACAGTGGAACGCTCTTTATGGATGAGAAAGGCGACATCTACTTCGCATGCATCGGCTCGTTTGGTTTGGTTCCCGGCATCAACGCCGGCTTTGCACGCATCAAAAAGGGCGAAACCGATATCGATCCCACCTATAGCATAAGGCTTGATCAGACCAACATCGAAGGGCTCAACATCAAGGCCGACTATGTGGCGAGCCTTAAGTATGCCGGCAATGGCATCGCTTACGGACATGTGAGCAGCAACACGTTAGACCCATCGGCAACAGCCAACCCTTACAGCGCGAAGACATCCGTCGCAGTGGCCGTTGATCTCTATCACAAAACCATCACGGCCATCAAAGGAATCCCCGTATCAAGTCCCCACGGTCTCGCCATCACGAAATACAACGATGTCATCATTTTCGGTTGTTCGAGCGACAACGCCACAGGCTTCTTCTACTATGACACAAAGATGAAACGCGCCCGTGGTCCCGTCATCAAGACTGCCGGCAATCCCATGCACATCGAATATATCAAAGATTAAAATACGCCAATCGTTATGCTTCACGTCTGCAACAGCGTGACCATACGATAACGTAAAAGCATCAAAATAAACGATGGTCTGCACCCACTGTGCAGGCCATCGTTTTTGAGCATAAGTGACAAAAAGAGACCTAAAATGGGTCTATTTTGCTCTTATATGACAAAAAGAGACCTAAAACATCTTGTATCCCTTTATCTACGAAGGGAATGATTCTTTAAAAAGTCTTGAATAATGACTTTTCTCCTTTCTTTGCTAATACCCTTATGTAGGTTTAATTTTGCTTTCAAAGTAGAGTTGAGTGCTTCCAATTCATTGTTTGTATTCGGCATTTGCAGCTCAGGGAAATCATAGAATGTCCACAACCACGGTGTATTTCTCTTTAAACTCAAATATGCGCTTCTTGTGTTCTTATGCACATAATGCATTTTCCCATCTGCTCCTTTTGCCCCTTCGTTTATGAAGTCCTTCCATTTCTCATGCCATGCAGTCAAAGCTCCTATAAAAGAATCTTTGTCTGTATGGCAAAGCATTTTAGCTATGCCAAGCAATTCTTGTGATGCTTGTAATTTGTGATGCAATGTCAGTTTTGTTCTTATGGTCATAACCTGGTGGAACTGGCAATACAGGAATCTGTACTGGTAGAACTCTTGGCGAAACCCTTTTAAGCCATCGCTGACTATGCATAAAACATTATATCCATGCAACTCAAGATATGAAATACCTTCTCTGTAATCTGCAATAGTTTCTTTCTTGTCAATGAACTTATACGCGAGTTCGGGATAAGAAAATTGCTTAAAAGTTGGTAATCTCGCTATCATTTTGTAATTTTATAGCTGTGAATCAGTAACTTATAAAACAAATATAGCGATGATTACCAAGGACAAAATTACAGAAAATCGCTGTAATATTTGCATAAAATCAGCAGTTTAACGCAATTGGGC
>OATU01000368.1_pt1 | contig 41190 bp, 38 predicted proteins | sample 1516711 | NCBI WGS metagenome assembly OATU01 (sample SAMEA2579971, study PRJEB22360) | human gut metagenome | biome: human gut; feature: human-associated habitat; material: faeces | place: Denmark | collected 2008/2010 | reverse complement strand
TATTACATATACCGTTCCTGTTACTATTAACACAACATTTACAAAATAAATCATTGTTATAAAAAAACTGGCGTGCTATTGAGTTAGCACGTCAGTTTTTAATATTACAAAGACGCAGAGGCAAACTTACCAGTAATAGAAATCTTTGCGGTACGTAAGTCTATTTTCTTATAATTCTTCTTTAAAGCTGACTTTGGAATTGTTACTGTACATTCCTTGTCACTGTAGCTTGCTACATTTGTTGTATAATTTTTCTTGCTGTAGGAGACAACTTTCTTCTTTGAAGAATCTGTTATTGTCACCCTAAAATTGGAAACATTTGTAATTTTTCCGTAACTGTTATTAACCAGCTTAAATTTCAAAACCAGATTTCCTTTGGAATCAAAAGCTGCATTATACGCTTTCATTTCTGATGTGTTGTAAACAACATCTTTGATTGCAATTTTCTTTGCCTTGTATTTGTTAGATTTTACTGTAACCTTACAGGATAATGTAGTTCCATTGGTCAAACGAACTTTAATTGTTGTTTTACCATTTTTCTTAGCAGTAATCTTTCCTGAATTCGTTACAGTTGCAACACTTTTTTTGCTGGAACTGCAGCTTTGAATTCTTCCACTGTCAACCTTTAACTGTTTTGAAAAACCTTTAGTAAGATCAAATTTTGCATAATTCAGCTTTGCTTTTTCAGAAATCCGGCTGAGATTCAGTTCATAATTGACAGCTGTCTCAAAGTTCATTTCAAGGATATAATTACCGGCTGGAAGATGCATGGTATGCTTATTTTTATAAGTCCCGTTTTGCGCATTATACTCCCATCTTGGATCTACAGATGGTAGCGTATCGCTCTTTACCGCAACTTCATCTTTCTGATTTTTGACCGTTAATGCAACCGTTGTTCTCTCATTGATCGCAAGTTCAAAATAGATATCTGCTTCCTTCTCCAGGCTGAAATTGTAACGGATTGGAAAATTTTCCCGTGCAGCACTGATCTTATGCATAATATTGACATAGCTGTTTGACGATTTTGCAGAAGCAGAAACCGGGCTTGCAACAACAGCAGAAAGCAGGAAACACAGGGAAAGCAGGATACTTATGATTCTTCTTTTCTTTGACATTTTCTATAACCTCCGTTTAGATAAAAAACAAGCTGCCACATTGATGTGACAGCCTGTATTAAATAACTTAAATCAATTATTCAGCAAATTTACTTGAGTCACCAACTCCGTTAACATTTGTAAACTTCTGATTTACAGGAATCTTAACTAAGACATACTTAGAAGAACCAGTAACATTTACATATACTTCTACGGATGATACATAAGCAGTATTTCCAGCAATTGTACCATGAATCTTTGCTACATCAAGAGTCTGCTCTACACCATCATAGGTAACTTTTACATAAGTTGTACCAGCAAAAGCTGTTGTTAATGCTGTATTCTCTAAATCATTTTTCTTTACTTCAATGCTTGCAGCTGTATCCTGTGAATCCTTAACAGTGAAGCTTCCGGATACTTTAACTTCTCTAAGATCACTCTTAGAATCATAAGTTCCATCAGCTTTCTTAGTTCTTACTTTAAATGTACCAGTTACATAGTAAGTGCCGGCAGCAAGTTTTTTCTCAAACTTCATACCATCTGAGGAAACAGTTTTGACTGTTAATTTAGTGCCATCCTGACTGATATAACCATCTTTTTTACCAGCTTCTGTAATATCTTTACCAGTAGCGTCTTTTACAGTGTAAACTACCTTTGTAGCTGTAATGCTAGTATCCTTGGCATCAGCTTTATCTGGATCTACAGTATCATTTACAACTGTATAATCATCAGCTTTTGCACCGTTAGCCATTTCAACGATATTAGCTTTTACAACATAATCATTTGCTACAGAATCTTTCTTTACAGTTGTATCCTTTTCTGTAGGCATATTAAGCTGATATGCCTGAACAGTTGCTTTATTAACAACATTGATCGTAAAGGTTCTTACGATTGCCTTGTCAGCACTATCCTTTAAAGTAATCTTGTATGTGTATGTTCCAGTCTTACCAGCAGCAGAAGCAAAAGCAGCAGCATTTACTGTAACAGTTGCTTTTTTGTTGTCTGTAGAAAGGGTTGCATTAAGTGTTGGAGCTGTAGCACCATCTGGCTTTGCAAGATTTTCAACTGATGGAGTCTCTTTAATTGCCATATCCTCAGTATACTGATCTTTTAACTTGGCTTCAATTGACTCGCTTACAGTACCAGCAGCACCTGACATAACTGTTACAGATGTCTTATTTAAGTCGATAGATGTTGCTGTTGCTTTACCCTGTACAGATACCGGGATTGAGAAAGCAACCTTTCCATCTTTCTTTACTAAGATGTAAGTATCTCCAGCAGCTACACCCTTGATATCTAAACCTTTTGTACCCTCTGCTGCTGTTAACTTTGTAAGATTCTGTGCATCTATTACTAACTTGGTAGAATCTGCTGTTTCAACAGAATATCCTTCATAGCTTGAGATTTCTTTTCCGTTTTCATCTGTAATACGGAAGTATGCCTTCTTAGATGTTCCAACTTTGATTGATGTAACAGCCTTGAAAGAAGTAGCTGTCCACTTAGGAGTAGAATCACCAATTGTTACTGCATAGTTGTATGTTACAGTAGAAGGATCAACAGCTGTGATTGTTGCTGTGTTTTCGATAACTCCTGTTTCCTTACCATCAGCTGCAAATGAACCTGTATGGTATGTAAGCTTAGCTACCATTGTATCGCCTACTGCTGGAAGATATACATCAGTTCCCTGTACATAACCCTTTGTAATTGTAAGAGCTGTTGTAACCTGACCCTTTGCAGAGTTAGCATTTGTTAAATCAAAGTATCCTAAAGTAACGCCCTTAGCATCCTTTGTAACAGCCTTAACTTCTGTCTTGATGCCAGCAGGTACTTCTGTCTTTGTAAGTGCAACATTTGCGACAGTACCATCAGTTGCTGTAAATGTTGCGATAGCTCCAGCATACTCTACGGAATACTCTTTTGCATCTGTCATTCCTGTGAATGTCTCGATAACATATGTATTCTCAGCACCCTTCTTAGCAGATACAGACTTAACAGCTACAGTAGCCTTTGTTGCTGTATTTGTAACCTTGATATCTCCAGCCTTCATATCCTTGGTATCGCCAACGATAACAGCTTCGATCTTGTTGTACTCTGTCTGATCAGCACTCTTTAAGATTGCTTTCTTAACTGTCATGTTAACAGTCTTTGTTGTCTTACCAGCCTTAACTGTGATTGTTACATCACCAGCAGCAACACCAGTAACAACACCCTTAGCATCTACAGTAGCGATTTTCTCATCACTTGTTGTATAAGTAACCTTTGTTTTTGCCGGCTTAACAGTAGCCTTGATAGCCTCTGTAGATCCAACTGCAACTTCACCAGCTGCGGATACAGATAATGCCGGGTTCTTAACTGTAATAGTAGCCTTTAATGTCTTCTTTACAGCCTTACCAGACTTCTTACCAGTTACCTTAACAATATTTTCCACTGACCATACTGCCAGCAGAGTGGATAAAACAGGTATCTGCAGCATAGCATGTTGAAGAATCTTTCAATCTTAAGTAACGTACAAGCAACGCACAAGAAACGAGGTAGTACAAACGGAATTTATATGACCATATTTTGTGAGTCATTTTTGATGGAAAAATTTAAGTAACACACAAGTAACAATGCCGATTTTTCATATTTTGTCGATTGCTTCAATGAGTTCGTGGATGTCCAAATGCGTGTAGACACGTTCGGTTAATGTCATGGCTCCGGCATGGCCGACAATTTTTTTGATAATGGTCTGATCCACATGTGCATCGGCGAGCATTGAGATCGTTGTATGACGGCAGCAGTGTGGGGTACGGTCGATGTTCAGGCGCTGCAGCAGTGGTTTAAATACATTGATGTAATAATTATGGTAAGTAAAATGCTCACTGCCCATGGTGTGGATAAGGTATTCACTGTGCGAACAGTCATTGTACCAGGAGGTGTAAAAGGGCAGGACTTTTTCGGCGATAGGGACTTTACGGATACCATTTTCTGTTTTGCTGTCAACTACGTCGAAGTATCGTTCAGGCAAGTGGACATTTTCTTTTTTCAAGTCAAGCAGTTCGGAAACACGGACTCCATTGTAGATGAGCATAAGAACCGTCTGGTAATAGCGGTCATCGGTATGTTTCCATAAGGTTTCTATTTCATCCGCCGTGAAGCGGTTGCGTTCTGCTTTATTTGGATTACGGTCTTTATATTTGGTGATGTTGACATAGGGAGAGTAATCTTTGCAGATAATTTCGTGTTTCATCGCATAGTCGTATAACTGATTGAACAGGATGCGGAGCTTTTTTAGGGTGGGATAATTTTTCCCACAGCGGTCGACGACGCGTTGCAGATCATCCAGGCGCAAATTGCGGAATGGTACATCTGCGATATCTTCACAAATGGAGTATGCGGCGCGGTATCCTTTGATGTTGGAGGCGGAGGTGGTCGGAAATTTTTCTTCGGACCAGCGCAGATAGATGTCATGGAAGGTAAGCTTCAGGGCAGCTGCATCAATTGGATAGTCATTGTATTTGGCTAAAATCTGTAAGGCTTCGGCCCGGGTGGGCGCGTAACCAATAATTTGGAATTTTTGTACGTGTTTTCCGGTTTTGTCATTGTGGTACCAGCCGGTGGTAATTCGCGCCGCATAGGGCCTTCTTCGGTTCCCGGATAATTTTACGACTCCGCCGTATCCGTTTGGTAATCTCATGGTTGTAATCCTTCTTTCTTTGGCAGTTTGTAGAGTAGTTCGGTTTTATGAAGTAAATTTACCTTTGATAGCTGGAAAAATAAAGAGAATAATTGAAAAAAGAATCATTTTGGGGTATTATGTCTATTAGTTATGGATAAAATTGTGAGATAAATGCAAGGAGAAAAGGATTTTGAATGTGAAAAATAGAAAAGATTCAAAAATTAGTAAATTACTAATCCCGATCATTATTATAATGGGTTTTGTTCCAGTGATTGTACATTCCTATACGTATAATACGAATCTGGCGCAGTTTGACTGGTTCCCGACTAATGCAAATGAACAGACGGATCTTTATTTCTGGTGGAAGATGCTGGCGATTATTATTGTGGGCATTGTTATGATTGTGATCATGGCGAATCAGTATCGAAAGAAAAAGAATTTCATGTTTGATAATTCTTTTTATGCGTTGATGGGATATGCAGTGTTTGTAATGATGTCAGCGTTATTTTCAAATTATAAGTACTGGGTTGTGCGTGGAACCTATGAATTGTTTGAGCCGGTCTGGGTTGTACTGATCTATATGATTTTGTGCTACTATACATATAATTATGTGCAGGAAGAAAAACAGATTGATGTGATACTGCGTTGGTCTGCTATAGGTATGGCAATTGTAACGGTCATTGGATTCTTCCAGTATTTAGGTTTGGATTTTATGAAGACTACGATAGGAAAATGTCTTGTTCTCAGTCCGTCTTTATGGGGAGACTTAGATAGTCTGACTTATGGATTTACTGATCGGACAGTCTATACGACGTTGTATAATCCAAATTTTTTGTCTTTCTATTTTGGAATGCTTATTCCATTGTTAGTTTGTCTTTTTATTGGAACAAAGAAAATCTGGCAGCGTGTGGTTATCGGCATTGCGGAAGTGCTTTGTATTGTATGTCTGATTGGAAGTTCCTCGGCATCCGGCTGGATGGCATTGGCAATTGTAGCGGTAATCGCAGCATTGGTATTGCTTAGTCGCCGAAAGAAGTTGTTTGTTACAGAAATCATAGTTGTTATTATTGGAGCGGTTGCAGCTGTCGTATTGGCAAATACAACGGAAATCGGACGTGGAGTTAAGAATACAATCGTTGGTACTTATCATATGGAAGACCAGTATTCTTTACAGGACATTAAAACAAATAATGAAAATATTGAATTTATGATCTGGAACAATCCATTATATGTATCTTATGAAGTGGATGCAGGTGATGTGATTACCATAACCTGCAAGGATGCAGATCAAAATATTCTAGAGACAACAGAAGTCGATGAGGAAAAGCAGATTTCCAATATCAATGATGACAGATTTGCAAACGTACAGGTTCAGCCAATCATGTTTACAGGAGATATTCCGGGAATCAGTGTTTATGTGGATGGAATCTCATGGAACTTTACAAAGACAGAGACAAATAAATATGCATATATGAATTCTGCAGCAAAGATGGTTGATTTTCCGCATGTAAAGCCTTCACATTTGTTCCTGGATGATGCGATGAGTAACAGGGGACGTATTTGGAACAATATAATTCCAGCATTGAAAAAGCATATAGTTATGGGATCAGGAGCAAATACATTTTTGTTTGAGTATCCGCAGGATGATTATATCAGTCAGGCATATGTGTATGGGTTTAACAGTTATGGAGTGAAAGCGCACAGCTGGTATTTGCAGCAATGGCTGGAAACCGGTCTGTTGGGGACATTGGGATTGCTTGTTTTCTTATTCTGGTATGTGATTAAATCAATTCGTATTTACCGCAGAGTAAGTTTACAGGATCGTCTTAGCTGGATTGGATTTGGCTTATTTACGGCAGTACTTGTTTATATGCTTGTAGGTATCGTAAATGATTCCAATGTATGTACAGCTCCGGTATTCTGGTGTATGCTTGGACTGGGATTAGCGGTAAACCGTATGCTTGTGAAAAAAGATGGGTTATTTGTAAAAGAAACAGTTGGAACAGAGAATGAAACCGTAGTTACATCTGAAAGTAAGATGGAGGATAAGCAGATAACACCTACAGCTACGAATGCAAAAAAATCATCCTCAAAAAAGCAGTCCAGAAAGCAACGAAAAAACCAAAAGAAATAGAAAGACATTTATGAGAAGAATAATTAAAAATAAACAATTATTGATTCGGCGAATCTTTTTGATCTGTTATGACATGCTTGCAGTTTTTGCTGCAAGCATAGTTGCGTTATTGATTCGCTTTGATCTGCATATTATGACGATTCCGGGACAATATCTGGATGAGGTGTGGAGAACATTGCCTTATATGATGGTTGCAACATTTTTGATCTTCTGGATATTGCGTCTGTATTCGAGCTTGTGGAGTTATGCAGGGGCGCTTGAGATGATGTATGTGGTATCGGCATGTATTTTGGATACGATTTCGGTTGCTGCTATTATTTTAATCCGCAACTGGGGAGACATGTATCCGGTTCCGCGAAGTTTTTACATTTTATATGGTCTGTTTTTGTTCCTGTTTGTTATGGGATGCAGGTATTCCTATAGGGCGCTTCGTGTATTTCGAAATATGCGTAATGATGGTGTACATTGCAGGAATGTGCTGGTCATCGGTGCAGGAGATGCAGGAAATCAACTGATCAAAGAAATTAACAACAGTCAGTATGTTAAGAAAAAAGTTGTAGGTGTCATTGATGATGACCGTAACAAAATTGGAAGTTATATACACGGAGCAAAAGTTGTAGGAGATCGTAGTGATATTCTGGAAAAAGTAGAAGAATTGCATGTGCATGAGATCATCATTGCAATGCCTTCTGCCACACAGAAGCAGATCAAAGGAATACTCGATATCTGTAAAGAAACCGGATGCACACTGCAGCGTTTGCCGGGAATTTACCAGCTGGTAAATGGCGAGGTTAGTGTCAGCAAGCTCAAGGATGTAGATGTAAACGACTTACTGGGACGAGATCCGGTTTGTGTGAATTTGCAGTCGATTATGGATTATGTCTCCGGAAAAGTAATCATGGTAACCGGAGGCGGCGGTTCGATCGGAAGCGAGCTTTGCCGGCAGATCGCAGCGCATAAACCGAAGCAGCTGATTATTGTGGATATTTATGAAAACACGACCTATGATGTGCAAAACGAACTGAAAGTACGGTTCCCAGAGTTAAATCTCGTCGTGTTGATTGCATCCGTTCGTAACACCAATCGTATGAACTGGATTTTTGAACATTACAGACCGGAGATCATCTACCATGCAGCGGCGCACAAGCATGTACCCTTGATGGAAGAGAGCCCGAATGAGGCAATCAAAAACAATGTGCTTGGCACATGGAAGATTGTGCAGGCGGCAGACCGATATGGGGTAAAGAAATTTGTTATGATTTCGACAGACAAGGCGGTTAACCCGACCAATATCATGGGAGCCAGCAAGCGAATCTGCGAGATGATCATACAGACATATAACCGCAGATCAAAAACCGATTTTGTAGCTGTACGATTTGGAAACGTTCTTGGTAGCAACGGAAGTGTGATTCCTTTGTTTAAAAAGCAGATTGAACGTGGAGGACCGGTGACAGTTACACATCCGGATATTGTGCGGTATTTTATGACCATTCCGGAGGCGGTATCTCTGGTACTACAGGCAGGAACTTATGCCAGAGGAGGAGAAATCTTCGTGCTTGATATGGGGGAACCGGTAAAGATTCTGGATTTAGCAAAGAATCTGATTCTTCTTTCCGGACATAAACCGGATGAGGATATTCGCATTGTATTTACAGGACTGCGTCCGGGAGAGAAACTCTATGAAGAAATGCTCATGGATGAGGAAGGATTACAGGATACAGAAAACAACCTGATTCATATTGGAAAACCGATTGAGCTGGATGAAGATAAATTTATGCAGCAGTTGGAAGAATTGAAAGAGTACGTAGTCACAGAACCGGAGGATATTCGGGAGTATGTGAAGAAGATTGTGCCGACGTATCATCCGGAGCTGGCGGGCGAAAACCAGACAGATGAATAGTTGAATCGAAATGTAGTAAAATATTGAAACATGTATAAGAAAATAGGTGTTGAAAAGATAACAAAGGAACTATATAATATCTATAAGAAAGATGCTAAATTAGAATACAAATGAAGGCGGCATAATGGCGGAAATAAGATGTCCTTTGATGGATAAAGAAGTTGATGGATTTGAATGTAATAACTCCTCTATTGAAGAACAAGTCAAAGATTCGTATTTTATTACATTGCTGAAACAGGCATATGGTCATCAAATTATTATAGATGGACAAATAGTTGGATATTATATGCTTTATTTTAAAAGTATAAAACCAAACGAAATTCACAAAATAATGGATGAAGAATATGAGAGTAATATGGTAGATTATTATATGGCAATGCATATAAGGTATCTTGCGATAGATAAGAGAGTACAGCATCGTGGCATTGGAACCATCGTATTAAGAGGAATTTTGGCCGAAATCATAGAACTTTCCAAAAAGTATCCAATAAGGATTATAACAATTGATGCATTAACGGAATATTATGATTGGTATAAAAACATAGGATTTAAAGATATACCTGGATGTGAAAGTGATGGGATAGTTCATCAAATGTATATTGATTGCATGACAAAGAAGGAAACGGAATGTCTAGAAGAGTTTTGTGGTCAATACAATTAAAAGGGGTGAGAGCACATGATCGATACAGAAATTAGATTAGATAGAACTTTTTATAAAGAGTTCTGTGATAGTATGAATAAGGTTGATGCACAATCTATTTCCTTAAGAGATCGGTTTATTGATGGAATACAGGCAAGAACCGATGCAAAGGGAACTATGATTATAGATTGTCCGGACATTAATTTTGAGTTAGGAGCATTACGGGACGATAAAATAACAGTGGAAGTCACTGTTTCGCAAGATAAAAATGCGTTGGAATACAAAAACACGGTTTGTGTAGTAAAAATAGCAAGTGAACTCGAAAAAGCTGAAATTAATAAAAGAATTGAAAAAGAAGAAGATTGTTATACACCGGAAGAAAATTTAGTGAATCAAAAGTTTTCTATACAGTATGCAGCTTAAAATTGAGGAAATATAGATGAAAGAAAGTAATTTTCAGTTTACAAATCCAAGTTTATCATATTTAAAATTTGAGGAAAATAAGGATTTTGTAAGAGAACAGAATGAAAAAATAGAAATAGGAACAGAAATTAAAGTAGGAAATCATAAGATTGATGATACAAAAGCTATTGTGAGTATTTTTATTAAAATTGGAGAAGAAGCAGTTAATGTACCATTTTGTATAAAAACTGAATTTGAGGCTGAATTTATGTGGAATAAAGAACTAAACAATGAAAAGGTCGAATTGTTTTTGAACCAAAATGCTCCGGCGTTGTTATTGTCATATGTGAGACCTATTATTTCTATGATCACAAATGCTTCAAATTTTCCAGTCTATAACCTTCCATTTATTAATTTTACGGATGTGAAATAGATTACAATTTTTTAGAGAAGAGAGTTATAAAACTCTCTTCTCTTTTCATTTACAGATGAAAATTATTTCGAGGATGTCGGATAGACAGGATTGCACGCTGTTTTGACATGGCAACATGCGTGTAGATTTCTGTAATGTGAATCGAGCTGTGTCCGAGCATTTCCTGTATGTAACGAATATCGACATCCGCTTCTAAAAGGCTGGTTGCAAACGTATGCCGAAACATATGTGGAGTAATATGTTGCTCGATAGCAGCCAGAGAGGTATATTTATTGATCATTCTCCGAACCGATTGATCGGATAGGGGAGTGCCATTTAATGTTGCAAAGAAATGATTACAGGATTCAATCTGAGAAAGAAAAGTGTTTTGATATTCCTGTAAAACTTGTAGAACATCATCATTTCCGATTTGGACGATTCTTTCCTTGGAGCCTTTTCCGTAAATCAAAATTGTTCCATCATACAGATCGATATCCTGATTGCGCAGAGAGCATAATTCAGAAATCCGTATCCCGGTTGCAAACAAAAGCTCGATGACTGCGGCATCCCGCAAAGCATTTTTTCTTTGGAAATTTGTTTGTGCACTAGTTTTCTGCCGGTATACAGTAGATAAGAAATGTTCAATTGTATGCAAAGGGATGGTTTTCGGTAAAATTACCGGTTCACGGAATTTTATCTGTATTTTGTTGAAAGGATTTAAGGTAATCGTTTCTTTATATTCTAAATAGTGAAAAAATGCTTTTGCAGATGCTATTTTTCTTTTAACTGTTTTGGGTTTGTATTGCAGATGCAAGCAGCCAATGTAATCTTCCAGCAGGGGTGGGGTAATGTCTGTAATTTCCTTATGTGAAAAATTTTCATAAAACTGTTGGAGGTCAATACGGTAGGCTTTCAAAGTCTTGGAATCCAGGCGTTTTTGGTTATGACAGTATTCCAGGTAGTTGTTGATGAGTGTTTGTAAATTATTCATGAGTGTTCTCCTTTGTATATTTGGTTTTGTCGCTGAGGTATATGGTACATAAAAGATATTAATTTATCTATATGAGGTGAAAAGAAATTGCAAATAGATATTTTGGACAGAAAATTTTGATTAAACTTCTATTTATACTTCTATTTATATAAATTATAGGGTGTTCTTTTGGAATAATTTATGTTACAATAATAACGACTAATAAATTGGATAATTTAATTATATAGATAATAAATAGTTATCCGCTAGATATTATATTGATAAAACGGGGGAGGGAAAATAGATATGTCTGCCATTATTGTTTCCTGTTTTCCAGGATGTGGGAAAACTTATTTATGCGAAAAAGTTATATGTACTTCAAAAATAATAGATTTAGATGCTGCAAATTATTCAATTCAAAAGGAATGGCCAAGAAACTATTTTAATGCAATTATTTCACTTTTAGATGCATATGAAATAATACTTATATCACAACATGAAGAAATTCTTGAATTATTAAATCTAAATCGATTTCCATTTTATATTGTGGCACCAAATAATTCGGATATGATTTCTGATAAAAAGAGACATCTAATAAAACAACAGTGGTTCGGTCGTTTTTTTCTCCGAGATAATTCGCATATAAAAAACACTACGAATATTGAACAGTGGTTCGACTTGCTTCTTTTAAACTACGACAAATGGACTTCAATCGAACATTTGAGAAAATATCAACCAGATAAAATCATTCTGTTGGATGAAACTGAGTATTTGGCTGATATCATTACAACGATTAAAAACAACACACAGGAGAAAAAATGATATGAAAATTTTTTTATGTTTTTCAAGTGTAGATAGGTACACAATTGTAGATTCTATATTATATCATTTAAAAAAATTTCATATTCCCGTTTGGTATGATTATCATGAACTAACATTGGGAGACAATCGAATAACAGGAAATTTTGAGTTTGGATTAGATTTATGCAATTATGCAATTGTAATTATTTCCCCGGCAATGTTTCAGTGCAAATGTGGAAACGATGAATTAGTTGAAATAAAAAGACGATATCAAAATAATACTATACATGTATTTCCTATATTTTACGAAATAACGGCTTCCGATTTACCTGATCAATATAAATGGTTAACTAATTTAATTTATAATGAATTAAATCAGACTACTGGATCATTGGCTACTTGCAAACAGATTGTTTATCAAATCGTAAAAGACCAACTTGCTACTTGCAAAATCAAACACCTTCGAGAATTTGAAAGTTCGTCAGATTATTATATTTGCAACGCATTAAATACATATTTAAAAACAGATGAAGATAATTTTAATGGGCGCTTTGCAATTTTATATATGACCTATATTTATCTAATTACTCAAAATATAAAAATATCAGATATGCATGTTGGTATCATGGAACGTTTATGCCAAATTACCAAACTAAATATCACCTTTCCACACAAAGAAATGTTAATTGCAGAAACAATACTAACAATTCTCTTAAACGAATACAATCATTGACCTTTGATACAGTCTTGCAAAATGTTAATAACAAGTTGACTTATTTTTTGGGGATTGGACTCATTCTCTAATTGGTCAATATACTCCTCCAGATACGGATACTTCACAATGTCGTTTTTTTGCTCGTTAAAGATTTGTTTTGCGGCATATCCGGTAGTTGGAATAGAGATTATATTTTTTTTCAATTTCTTTGCAATCTCATATTCTTCCATTACGCCTTGTGAATTGATGAGCGTATCTGGAGTAGAAGGACTTTTCCCAAATAAGAAAATAGCGTGCTGACAATCTTCAATCATTTTATTTCTATGACGGGTTTTATCATTATGATTCATTTTTTCAAAAAACGGACGCATAATCAATTTCTTTTCGATAGAAAAGAAATGATTTTTTGTCAGATATTCAAATGCGTGTCCGGCTAAATAATTCCCTATTTTTCTTCCCATCCCTGTTAAAATAATATAATCATTCTTGTATAGATTCTGTACAAGAGCATTGCAAAGAGAATCTGCAAACATATCCTGCTCATACGGGAGTGTATCAAATGAACCGGAAATAAAGACTTTGCGTTCTTTTACTTTTTCGTTAATGTCTTTTATTATTTTGGGAATTTCATTATATTTTTCAACTATTAAAGTTTTTATATTATATCTTTTCCATAAATCTTGAACAAAATAATCAAAATACTTTGAATGTTCATTTTTTAAAATAGTATAATGTGTATTACATGCATCCTGCAGGCAATTCTTAATTGTTGAAAGAGAGTCCAATACCAATGAATCTGTAAAACTATATCCTAAAAAAAGAAATGATTTTGATACTAATTCCCTTTTGAAAAACGTTAACATTAATTGATGTGAAACTGCATATTTTTCTAAATCAGATTTGCTCATAACCATATTATTTGGATTAGTTATATCCCCATTCATTTTATAAATATGAACTCCACCTTCTGTGAAATTGTTTAAGTCCATATCATTGTGTATTACTTTGGATACAATCTCTCTTTTTTTTAAATTATCTTCAATTACTGTATCGTAATTGGTTGTCCAAATTTCTCGAAATCCAAGGTTTAAAACCGAATTCAAATATGAACTTTTGTTATTAATCCGATTTATATTCTTTTCAAACATATGTATTAAATCTGTTTTCCCATATTCGTTTTCATAATATTGCGCAATCATATATAAATCACTATTTTCAGTAATTTCTAGTCCTAAAGAAGTAGCACAAGGCTTTAACATCTGTGCCCAATTCTTTTGACCTGTGCTAGCAGACAATCCAGCTGCAACAAAAAGTGCAATTTCATTATTGTTAATCGCATATGCGACTTTCTCAACAAAAGATTCTTTATTGATTATCAAATGTTTCTTCCTCCCTAGCTTATCAACATAATCTGGCGGATAACTATTTATTATCCTTCCCCCAACTGCTGTGTTATAATAAATGCAATTAATAGTCATTGTGTTTAGATCGGAAACAAATTTTTTTTGAGGGGAACAAAATATGAAGGAAGAAATACAAGAGAACGTAAAAGATATCATAACGGAGCCAATCAAAGCAATTCCAAAGAAAGTGATTACAGACATATGGGATAAAAAGCAATTTGAGCAAATGTTTCTGGAAGCAGGACAGTGGATCGCGGAATACGAAAGAGATGGCACGGAGGAAACGGAACTTCGGTCCATAATCTTCGGAGAAGAAAATATGCGTGAGATTGCAAACTACATGCATCAGCAGGATTCATTCAGGTGGTTTCAGATTTTGCAGCAGGGAATCCATGTGGAATTGCAAAAAAGTGGCATGTCAGCACAAAATCAGAAAAACTGCGAGAAACATTTCCTTGAAATTATAAGAACTCGTATGCAGGAGAGACAGCCAATTATTGTAGAGCGGAGCATGCAGCACGAAATTGCTGAAGGTGTGGACATGTTGGGTGAACAAAATTCGCAGATGCTGCAGAAAATTATTGGAATTGAAAAAATTTTGCAGGATCAGGCAATCCAAAAGGAAGAGACACGGCAACATAAGCGGCAGGAGAAAAAGAAAGATCCCTCTTCGCATGAAAGAAAATGGAATCTTTCACATACGCATGTGGAAGGCGTTTTCCTTCCAAAAGAGGAGCGCGAAGGGGAAATCTGCAAGTTGACTGAGATATGGGAACAAGAAAGAAAAAATTATCCCGGTTGGTACATTCTTCCATATTCCATCTGCCAGGAATTGAACATCTATTCGCGAGAAAATGGATTACTGCAAAGCGCGGCTTATGTGGAAACACAGAAGATGTTTGCGTTTGCCTATGAGTTAGTATGGCGCTATGAAACCTGTATGCACAACTACTCCTCTTATGAAATCCATCATATCTATAAAATCTGGCAGGAATATGCAACACAAAATGAGTGTGTACAGAAATGGTTTTATGTTGGACAGGCGTTGCTGCGGGTATTTCGGGAAGAGGGCAATTATACGGAATGGACGAAAGTCTATGATCAGTTGAAAGCATACGAGGCGTATGGTGTAAACGGAAAAATCGACTTACGTCTGGAAAAATTGAAGTACGAATATCATCGGTTAAACATTCCGGCAATGCGCAGAGCACTTGATAAATGCCATCCGAAAAAAGAAAATTATGAGCAACGGCTTCAAATTCTTGGAATTCGTGTAGAGTTGGATGAAACAGAAGAAGTAATTACAGAGTTGGAGCAGTTGATGCAGGATCTCCAGAAAATTGATGCGGCAGATGAAAAAGACCAGCTGTATTACAAATCGTTGGAAGCGAGTGTTTTACAATTATATTCCTTGTGCGTGCAGGATGCATGGGATTATATGGGGGAATACGAAGGACATCAGGGAGAGATTGATCGTATTGAGGAAGAAATAGCGAAAAAGAAAAAGCTGTTTGACTGGGACAGATGGAGGGATAATGTACAGAAATCTCTGTTGCAGTGGTATGTGAGAAAATATGAGAAGAAAGAAGCGTTTGCATTAAACAGAGAACTGTATACATTTATTTCATCGTCTAATGAATGTGAAGCGGCATATCGGTTTTATCGTTTATTAGAGAAATTGGCCTTGCCGCTTGAATGCGGGCATATAACATTACTTGGAAATCTGGAACAGCCATGGATTGAGGCAATAGTAAATCAGGAGGATATGCTAGGTTTGTTCTTGCTATGCAGAGAAGCAAAAAGCAGTACAATAAAAGCACTGGTTGATCGGAAATATCTTTCTGAATTAGCGAACAACAGGATTGGTGATATGGTCGGTTTGCTCATTCATGCATTATCTGAAAACATAGAAGAATTGGATGAACAGGAGCAACCTTTGGCGGGAGGGATTCTTTCGCGCATACGGGAGAATGTTCCTCAATTATTAATTCGATTTATGAGTCGCTGTCCGGATAGTCAACAGGAAAATGCACTGTTACTATTAAAAGATTTGATGGAAGATGAAAAACTGTTTGAGACATTCCCGCTGACAGAGCTATGCGTTGCAGTGTTGGAGAACGTGTCTGAAAAGAAAAAGGCGCAGATGCTGGGAACTATGATGCAGACAAAAATCATAGAACATAAGACACTGGGTGGTCATGAGAACGGCATAGATATTTTTGCATACTATTTTCAGAAAAAAGATATCGGACCATTGTGCAAAGAATGTGCTGTAAAACAGGAAACAATCGAATGGTTGCTGCAAATGCCTAAAGAAGCCGGGTATGAGTGGCAGACAAAGATATGGCGTCTGAAAACACTGGATTATCTGGGACTGCTTAACGAAAAACAACATGAGGCATATGCGACCATGGTGTGGAATTTTGTGGATGAGAAGACTGGATTACCACAATTACACAATATTCACTTGTTTGTCTATGAAGAACTGCCTTGTATCGATGCACATATTCCGGCAAAATCAGTGAAGCATTGGTTTCTTTCAAATAATCTTACGACGCAGTTTCAAGATGAGGATGGTTGCAAAGGTACGATGGGTAAAATTCCATATCTGGATGAACTAATTCTGTTGTGCGAAAATGGGTAAAAGGAGTATTGGACATCACAGGAAGCAGAGCAACTTCTGCAATATATACAAGATTATTGGCGTGTGATAAAGGAAAAAATGGCGCAGGTGTATGTGAACAGTATGACGAATGAGGAATACCTGAGTCGTGCACGGAAAATGGAGCGTGCGGCAGCTGCAATCTGTCGGAATACTACGATATCCAAAGAATGCCAAAAGAAGCTACAAGAGGTAGCCGATGAAATGCAGGAGAGGAAAATCTCCACGAAGGAACTCGAAGTACAGATTACGGAGGATGATGCATTAATAGAGCAAATCTGCGAACAAATGTTGTCATCAGATGATAAAAAGAGTGTGGATGCGATGACAGGAGCCTATCATTTTATTTTAGCGCATCCGAAGGAAATGCAGTCGCAGATGCTACTGGACGAATTGATACGAATTCTTCGATATCATAAAATGCCGGGGCTTTTATCAGCTGTGTTTATTCTGCATAATCTGCTATATGCGAAGTGTCCGATTATGCAGAAGGAGAATCTGAAAAAGCTGGATCGGTGCCTTGTAATATTGGAAGACGCTATACGTATAGAGAATACGTGTGGAATGGAATGCAAGGAAGTGTTACATGTGCGTAAGGCTTGTATGGCTCTGGCGTTTCAGATGTATCAGCGGGAAGATGCGAAGTGTGGTGAAGGAGTACAATTGTGGAAGAAGATTGCAGAAGATGATGCGGAAATCAATGAGGTGAAGCAGGAGTGGGTATATAGCTAAAATGTGGGAGTATTACAGTCATATTTTAACAGTCTTTATTTATCTGTTTAGGACATTGCATTACTGAAAAAAAAGAAGTATAATGGCAATAGGTGTGTATTTTTGAAAGAATACATTGACACAAAAGGCAGGGTGTTTAAGAAAAGTATAAAAATATGGTATCAAAAAAAAGGAATAAAATATTAGTTGAATGCCATCATGGAATCGGAGATCTAGTAATGACGTTTCCAGCAATAAAAGAAATACGAAAAAAGAATCCAGATAGTGAAATTCATATGCTTGTCAGAAATGAACAGCAAAAAGAACTTATGCTTGATATTGGTTTAGTAGACAAATGTTATACATATGACATTGTTACATCTGGGGTGAGGCATTTGTTGTATTTAGTGAAGGCATTTAAAAAGGAGAATTATTCACTTGCGTATGCATTAGGACAGTCCCCAAGAGGATGGGATGTGTTACTTATAAAATTAGGTGGTTGTAAAAATATTGTTTCGATAAATCATGAGCATTCATTGTGTGGAAAATATGAGAAAGTTGATGTTGGGGATTGTACCCATAGAATCGATCAGCATTTAAAATGTGTAGGTGGTACAAAATATAAAAAAGGTGATCAGGATTGGATGCCTTTATCAGAAGATGTTTATAGAACATTACAAAAGAAGCTTCCTATGAATGATAACAAGACTAAAATTGGGATATGCCTAGGAACAGGAGATTTTTTTTATAGGAAAGGATTTAAAAAAATATTTTACAATGCAAAGCAGTGGCCAGTCGATAGATTTATTCAACTAGGAAAAATGCTGGAAGATAAAGGCATTAAAGTGATTTATTTTGGAGGAAACAAAGAAAAACAGTATTTAAAACAATTGCAGATATGTATACCAGAACAGAGTTATGACATGATAGGTAAATTGACATTGGTAGAATCAGTGGAAATGCTTAAAAAGTGTGATTTGGTAGTAGGAGCTGATACCGGAATGATGCATTGCGCAGCGGCTGTCGGAGTAAATAATTTGACTATTTTTGGTTCAACAGACGAAAAAGTTATAGGTCCGTATTCAAAAAAATCTTATTTTTTAGTAAATAATCAGTGTCAATGTAGACCTTGCTGGGGAAAGAAAGATAGAACAATTATAAATTGTAAAGAACGAAAATGTTTAAATGATATTACGGAAGATGTAGTTTATAAAAAAATAATGAGCATAATTAAGGAGAAAAATGAATAAGGCCTTTTTTTTAGATAGAGACGGAACAATCATTGTTGATAAAAATTATTTAGCTAAACCAGAAGATATAGAATTATTGGATGGTGTAGCTGAAGCAATTAGAATGATGAATGAAAATAATTATAAAGTAATAGTAGTATCCAATCAGTCAGGTGTGGCAAGAGGATATTTCAAGATTGAGGACGTTCATAAAGTAAATGCTAAGTTGAATGAGCTGTTAGAAGAAAAGGGGGCACATATAGATGCTTTTTATGTGTGTCCACATCATCCAAAGGGGATTATTTCACCATATAATATATCATGTACATGTAGGAAGCCTGGAACATATCTGTTTGAAAAAGCTGCAAAAGATTATAATATTGATATGTCGTCTAGTGCAGCTGTTGGGGATAGAGTGCGGGATGTTCAAAATTTAGAGAGACTAGGCATTCCTTATTTAGGTATATTGGGAAATAAAAGAGGGGAGTATCGCTCATTGCTTGATTTTACAAAAGAAGTTATTGGGTAAGATTGTTAAAAATAAAATGAACAGAATAAAAAATAAGATTAAATCAGTTATATATTATGGCAAAAAAATCAAAGCTCGTTTGAAAGACTGCGTGGTTCTTTTTGGAAGTGCGCATCTTTTGAGAGAATTTATTAATGGTTCAGGTTTGGATTTGATTCGAAAAGAGGAATGTGATAAAAAATTAATTTCAATTGCGTTTTATCCAACAGGAGGTTTTGGAGATTATATTATCAGCTCAAAATTATTGGATGAAATTTTGCTTTCTACGCCATGCAGAGTTGATGTGTATTGTGAAAATGTAGTATTTGGAAATGCTATATACCAGACAAGACCAGGCGTAAGAGTGATTCCTTATGAAAGTTTACAAGGACACAAAGCAGTATATGATTTAGTATTGAAAGTGGAACATTTTGTACATGTATTATCATGTAATCAGTATCGGCTGGCAAAAATGCAACCTGACTTTTCTGACAAAATTGTTCGATTAGGAAAAAGTATAAGAACAATTAGACCAGAGATTGAACAGCAATGGTATAGAGAGGCAATGCATTTTAAAATATGTTCTTTTAGTGGGATAAATCGCTATACAGAACTTCGTATGGGGAATATATTTAAAATTCCAGATCGCTATGCATATGTGGATTTGAAAGAAGAATATAGCGAAAGTTTAGAAAGTATTGGGTTAGAAAGTAAAAAATATATTACTCTTAATCGTGGTGCAGATAGCATGGGACGCTCTACGATGCAGACAAAAGTTTGGCCGCAAGAGTATTATGAGAAACTTGTTGAAAAAGTAAAAGAAGAGAATCCGGAACTTGTAATTGTACAGTTAGGTACGGCTTCTAATACCAAAATACATGGGGTGGATAAGTATGTATTAGGAAGGAGCATGGAGGTTACAAAATGGATATTAAAAAATTCGTGTCTGCATATTGATTGCGAAGGCGGTTTAGTACATCTTGCAACACAGTTGGGAACAAAATGTCTTGTTCTATTTGGACCAACTCCAATGAATATGTATGCTTACCCTCAAAATATTAATTTAGTTTCAGAGAAATGTTCAAATTGCATGGGAACACATAAAGATTGGGCTTTTTCATGCTTAAAAGATATAGGAAAAGCACTTTGTATGTATGACTTACAACCGGATTATGTATATACATATCTAAAGAAGTATTTAGAGTCTAATAAGATAAAGAAAAATATTGTTACAGTTTTCTGCAAAGATAATAATACAAGTCAGAAAAATTATGAAACAATAAGTAAAATATGTCAAAAAGAGAATCCATATATAACAATCAACGAAAAATCATTTTTAGCAATTGATGAGTTGAAGAAAAATAGCGAAACATTAGAAAACGGATGTAGGGTTGCAATTGTAGGATTTGGTACAGATATATTAGCTCATGCATTAAGTGTGTTAGGCTATTCTGTTGTGGAGTTTGATAGTACATATGGATTTTCCAGGGAAATGGGAGATACAAAGTTTGAAAGGTATACGATGGCAGAACAAAGATCCGGAATAGAATGTAGATTTGGAGATGCATGGTGCATTCCATATCAAGAAGACTCTTTTGATGTTGTGATTTCTAAACAAATGGAAAGTAAAAATGCATTGATGGATTATGAAAGAGTGCTGAAACGGAAAGGTATACATATTGTTGTATAGAAAGTGAAACAAATATGAAGAACATGATGATTAGGTTGGAGAATTTTTATAAATACAAGAATTTGTTTAAGCAATTGGTTGTACGTGATATAAAGTTAAAATATCGAAGAAGTGTATTAGGATATTTGTGGAGTGTTTTGAATCCGTTATTTACTATGGCTATTATGGTTGTAGTGTTTTCAAATTTATTTCGTTCTTCGGATATTCAGAATTTCCCTTTATATTTAATAAGTGGACAAATTCTATTTAATTTTATGACAGATTCCACTAATGCTGCAATGTTGTCGGTAACAGGATCAAGTGGATTGCTTAAAAAAATTTATGTGCCAAAATATATTTTTACAATATCGAAAGTGACTAGTACATTGGTAACAATGTTATTATCTTTAATTGCATTATTTGTTGTTGCGCTTGTGACACATGCTCCATTTACTGGCTATTATCTTTTGATTGTTATTCCTATTTTTGAAATGTATCTTTTTTGTATAGGACTGGGTCTATTTTTAGCCCAGGCTGCAGTTTTTTTTAGAGATGTACAGTATATATATAGTGTGCTTGTTACGGCGTGGATGTATTTGACACCAATTTTTTATCCGGCATCACTTTTGCCAGATAGTTTAGCATTTGTAATCACTAGATTTAATCCGATGTATTTTTATATTGCTCAATTCAGAGAAATTGTTATATATGGAAGAGCACCTGGATTGCCATTAGTTTTATATGGACTTATTGCATCTGCTTTGATGATAATGATTGGCGCATGCACATTTAGAAAGACACAAGACCGTTTTATTTTATACATATAGGAGATATAGATGGAATCAGAGGTAGTAATAAAGGTAAACCACGCTACAGTTCGATTTAATTTGGCTGCAGAGAGAGTAGATAGTATAAAAGAATATATAATTAAGCTGATAAAAAAAGAACTTCTATTTCAGGAATTTTTTGCTTTGAAAGATGTTTCTTTTGAGGTGAAAAAAGGAGAAGCATGGGGACTGATTGGCCACAATGGGGCAGGAAAATCTACAATGCTCAAATTGATTTGTCAAATCATACAGCCATATAAGGGGAGTGTTTCTGTAAACGGAAGAATATCTCCATTGATAGAATTGGGTGCCGGATTCGATATGGATATGACAGCCCGTGAAAACATTCACTTGAATGGAGCTGTATTGGGATATTCGGAAGAATTTATCAATCAACATTTTGATGAAATAGTGGATTTCGCTGAAATACGTGAATTTTTAGATGTGCCATTGAAAAACTTTTCATCTGGTATGACGGCAAGATTGGGATTCGCGATTGCTACAATAGTTAAACCAGACATACTTATTGTAGATGAAGTTTTATCAGTCGGTGATATTTCATTTCAAAAAAAGTGTGAAGAACGTATGAATGAAATGTTGAGGGATGGAGTTACCTTATTGTATGTTTCTCATTCAATTGAAAGTGTAAGAAAGTTGTGTGACCATGTAATTTGGATTGAGCATGGAGAAGTTCAGATGACAGGCGACACAGAAAGCATTTGTGATCAATACGAAGAAAATAGTTGAGGAGGTTGTTTTATGGAAAATATGAAGTCAATTATTGAGGAAAAAAAGAAAATATTAGATGATATTCAAACAACAGGATATTTGGATATGGCTGAAAAAGCAGCAGAAGCAATGACAGAAAGCGTTAAAGCTGGTAATAAGATTATTCTTGCTGGAAATGGTGGAAGTGCGGCAGACGCACAACATTTTGCAGGAGAGATTGTTGGCCGATTTATGATGGAACGTAAAGCATTAGGAGCTATTTCACTTTGTGTCGATCCATCGGTTATGACTTGTATCGGAAATGATTATGGATATGATTCTGTATTTGAAAGACAGCTAGAGGGCATCGGAAAATCAGGAGATGTATTTGTAGCTATATCCACTAGTGGAAATTCGGAGAATCTTATTCGGGCTGTCGCATTAGCAAAAAAGTTAAATATTAAAACGGTTGGTTTCCTCGGTAAAGGAGGCGGAAAACTAAAGGAAATGTGTGATTTCGCGTTGGTAGTTCCAGCTGATTCAACCCCTAGAATTCAAGAAATTCATACGTTTACTGTACATATTTTATGCGAGGCTATTGAAAAAAACATTTTTGGATAAAGAGGAAAAAATGAATAAACAGATATACAGTAAGATTAAGGAGCAGTTTGCAAAATTAAAAGTAGTTGTCATTGGTGATGTAATGGTAGATGAATATGTGACAGGAGGGGTATCACGTATATCTCCGGAAGCACCTATTCCTATTTTGAATTATAAGGAAATGACAAGAATTGCCGGTGGTGCATCGAATGTGGCACATAACGTAGCTGCTCTTGGAGCACAGGTAAGTATGCTTGGAGTTATAGGTGATGATGATGGAGGCATCTGGATTTGCAAACATTTAAATGAAAGATCAATTAATGCAGATGGAATGGTTGTAGAAAAAGAGAGACCGACAACAATCAAAAGAAGATTTGCAACAAAAAGCCAGCAATTATTACGTGTAGATATTGAACAAACAGATCCAATTAATCAGAATTCGGAAGATAAGATTTTGACATATTTGCAAGAAAATGTTGAAAGTGTAGATGTGGTAATTCTTTCGGATTATCGAAAGGGTGTGTTGACAAATGTTGATTTTGTGAAAAATATTATTAGCATTTGTAACGAAAACCATGTGAGTATTTCTATTGATTCTAAAAGTTCTTCAATTGAAGCATTTGCGAATGCAACATTTGTAAAACCTAATAATTTGGAATTAGAGCAGGCAGTCGGAATTAAAATAAAAGATGAAATAACATTGAATGAAGCAGGGACAACATACCTAAATAGGGCAGGAGCAGATGCTTTATTGGTAACACGTGGTCCGAAAGGTATTTCTTTATTTAGAAAGGGGCAAAAAAGAAAAGATTTTCCTTCAAAAGCAGTACAAGTATTTGATGTAACTGGTGCAGGGGACACAGTTATTAGTACAGTGACATTAGGAATTGCTTCTGGAATGACAATGGAAGATGCAATTGTTCTTGGAAATCTGGCAGCAAGTGTTGTTATTAGTCAGGTGGGAACTGTTCCAATTGAAATTGATCAGTTAGTGGAGAAATTAGATGAAAACCAAAATTGTTAAAAGAGAGCTTTTAGTTGAAATTGTTAAACAATTAAAAAGTGAAGGGAAAAAAGTTATTTCAACAAGTGGGTGCTTTGATATACTTCATGCGGGACATGTGCAGTATTTAAGAGAAGCAAAAGCAAAAGGGGATATTCTTGTAATCCTGCTTAATTCTGATAAGTCTGTCAGAACGTTAAAAGGACCATCAAGACCAATTGTATGTGAAGAAGACCGTGCATATGTTTTGGAGAGTCTTGAAATGGTTGACTATATATGTATATTTGATGAGCAGACGCCATGTGATTTGATTAGTAGAATACAGCCGGATGCGGTTATAAAAGGCGGTGACTATCGGGAAAAACATATTCCGGAAATGGATGTGGTAGATACTTATGGCGGTACGGTAGAGTATGTGTCATTAGTAGAAGGTCATTCAACAACAAATATTATTGAGAAAATAAAAAAGCAACTTAAGGAGGAAATGAAATGATCATCGTAACAGGTGGAGCTGGATTTATTGGCAGTTGTATTGTCAGGGAACTGAATAATATGGGATATGAGGATATCATTATTGTTGATAATATTCAGAAAACTGAAAAATGGAAAAATATGCGGAATAAGAGATATATAGAATATATCAGCCGAAATGATTTTCTTGATCGCTTACCAGAATTTGCTGGAAAAGTATCTCATGTGATTCATATGGGAGCATGTTCAGCTACCACAGAGTTGGATTTTGATTTCTTATATAAAAATAATTTTGAGTACACGAAGACACTGTGGAAATTTTGTACAGAAAATCAATGTTCTTTTATTTATGCCAGCAGTGCAGCAACCTATGGAGCTGGAGAGTTCGGCTTTGATGATAAAATGGATATTAAGAAATTGTTGCCTTTGAACGGTTATGGATATTCAAAGCAGTTATTTGACTTATGGGTAGAAAAACAGTCATTGGCACCAAGACAGCACGTAGGTTTTAAATTTTTTAACGTATATGGACCAAATGAATATTACAAAGGCAGCATGGCGAGTGTGATTTTCCATTCATTCAACAAAATATTAGAAACTGGACAGATGGGTATCTTTAAATCCTATAAGGAGGGGTATGAAGATGGGAAACAGTTAAGAGATTTTGTGTATGTAAAAGATTTGTGCAAAGTAGTTCATTTTATGATTGATCATCCGGAGGTGAGTGGATTGTTTAATCTTGGAACTGGAACTGCAAGAAGTTTTTATGACTTGGTAGCAGCAACTTTTGATGCAATGGGTGTCAAAAGAAATATTACATTCGTTGAAATGCCAGAATCACTCAGACCGAAATATCAGTATTTCACACAAGCTAAGATGGACAAACTTCGTGAGGCTGGATATAAAGAAGATTTTTATTCATTAGAAGAGGGTGCGAAGGATTATGTGCAGAATTATTTAATGCAGAATATCCTGAATTATTAATTTATGATTAAAAGATTGTTGAGTATGAGCCAAGTAATTAAAAGACTTGGCTTATACAATTCTATGATATATTATATCGACGTATTAAAAAATCGTGTAGATAGGAAAAAATATCTTAAAGAAGAGAATTGTGCATCAAAAGATGATACACACGATTTGAAAATTTGTTTTCAGGTATCAGGCGGATTCGGAGATTATCTTGTATTTGCTAATTATTTGGAATATTTTAGAAGGAAATATTCAAAAGACACAGATCAAATTGATATCTATTTTCCGATGGGGATTGGAAGTGCAAAAAGTATTTTTGATAATTCATATGGCGTAAATTTGATAGATAAAGAGAAAAATATAAAGAGGAAGACATATGACCTTTATATTAAACTTTCGAGATTTCCCCAGATTTACTTTTATCGTGAAATAAAAATTAAATTGATGAGACCAGAGTTATTACAATATATAGCACTATGTAAAGCATTTGAGATTGAACATCGCGATTTCTTTATTTTTAGTCCATATCGGGATGGAAAAACTGCAGATTACTGTATCCAAAGAAGTCAGATTCGTTTGCAACAGCCAGATATCTATGGTTTATTGAAAATAACGCAGACTTATCAATTTCCTCTCAAAATAAAATGTGATGAACAGCAATTTTTGAAGAAGTGGGATTTGGAAACGGACAAGTATATTACGATTCATCATGGCTGTGATGTGAGATATTCCTATAGTACCAAGTTATGGAAATGGGAGAATTATGATCAGTTAGCGCGATTGATAAAAGAAACATTTCCGGAACTAAAAATTGTACAATGTGGAATTGATCCGGAACTATTTCCCCAGATGCAGAATGCTGATATTAATTTGGTGGGAAAAACTACCATGGAAGAAGTAAAGGCATTGTTAAAAAATAGTTTATTGCATATAGACAATGAGGGGGGATTGGTACACTTACGTCATGCTTTATGTGCAAAAAAATCCATTGTGTTGTTTGGACCAACTTCGGATCTGTTTTATGGATATGCAGAGAATGAGAATGTGAGATCCAATGTGTGTGAAGAACCGTGTGAATGGGAAAATGCAAAGTGGAATATTAGCTGTAAAAAAATAAAGGAAGTGGAATGCTATGAGGCAGAGTGCATGAAAAAAATTACAATAGTTGAGTTGGGGAAAAAAGTAGAAAAGTTGTTAAATAGATGAGGATTTTAATAATGAAGAAGAATAGATTGGAATTTTTGAATTACGGCTTAGTTTTTTTGGTAGTTAGTATTAGTGTTGTGTTATTTTTATAAAAAAAGTATATGTGGGGTTGGAATGATTTTTATAGGTGCAATTTTTATTGCAGTACAATAATTGGTGTTAATAAGGATTGAAAGTATGAATAGAATGAAAAAAACTATTACAAAAAGGGAATCTAATTTTGAATTATTAAGGATTATCGCTATGATTGGAATAATTTTATTTCATTATTCAGATCATGGTTGTAACGATATTTCTTTTGGAAATGCACTAAGTATAAATGTCGCATATGAATATGTAACGAGAATAGGAGGCGGAGTTGGTAATTGTATTTTTATGTTGTTGACAGGATATTTTATGTCACAATCGAAATTTAGAATAAATAAATTATTGAAAATATGGGGAGAAGTATTTTTCTATTCATTTTTTTCCTATATAGTAGCTGTATGGATAAAAGTTACATATTTTACTAAAATTGATTTTCTCACTTCGCTACTTCCAATTACAAGTAATCAATATTGGTATTTTACATCGTATGTAATTATTCTGATCATGTCGCCCTTGATTAATTTGGCCTTAGAGAGAGTAGATAAGAAGATGACAGTTGTATTCATCTTAGCTTTATTTTATTTCTTTTCTGTTATGCCAACATTAGGATTTGGGCATACGACATCTAATGACAGGATTGGTGTTATGGCATTATTATATTGTATTGGTGCTTTTATTAGAAAGTATTGTTCGGACAAAAAAAGAACAAAATTATATTGTGAGTGTGGAATTGTGGTAGGTTTGTTTATATTTTATAGCTTATTTTCAATTTTTTATGATAAATTTGAACATCTTCCTGCATTTTTAAGTGATCGTTTTTGTTTAGTATGGGGAATAGAAAAGATATCTATTATTGTCTTTTCTGTTTTTTGTTTTTTGATATTTAAGAATATTAATTTAGGATTTAATGCAATAATAAATTGGATTGCTTCGTCTACATTTGGTATTTACCTACTTCATATGAATAATTGGACAACATTTTATATTTGGAATGTTTTATGTAAAACTAAAAAATATTATATGTCCAAGTTTATGATATTGCATGTAATTATTTGTTGTATTGTCATTTTTTTGGTGTGCATGTGTATAGATAAAATAAGGATATATGTGTTTGAAAAGCCTGTAGAAAAAGCAATTCTAGAGATAGATAAAATAAGATCAAAAGTTTTTTTAGGTGTTTCGGTTTTATTATTGCTATTGTTGATAGTGTTCACTTATAATCAGAGATTATATTTGACATATGGAGGGAATCTTTCATATAGTCAGAATAGTGAAATTATTTCTTTGGATAAAAATCATTTTCTTAATGAAAAATTTTACAATAATAAGAAGGGGAATCTTAAAAAAATTGTATTTCATACTATTACATGGAATAATGTGTATGAAGAAACTCAAGAACTCTCTGTATGTTTGTTAGATGAAAAGAAAAATATTGTTTGGTCTAAAAATATACCATTAAAACTACTAAGTGATCAAGGCGATTATGAGATTTGGTGTGATGAGGATATTACGCTTAACGAAAAGAGGTGGTATGAATTGAGTTTTACAACTAATTTGTTAGATGAGCAAAAGAATATTGCGGTAATGGCAGCAGAAAAAATAAAGGGACGGGGAACATTGTATATAGATGGAGATGAATCGCAACAACAATTGTCGGCTCAGGTATGGTTGCAACATTAAAATTTTTACATGGAACACATTAAAGATTTGTTTCTGACATTGTGAAAAATGAGGAATAAAATATGGGAGAAAAAATAAAAGATATAGGGAAAATTCATTTAGGAGGCACTGATTTGGATGTAGAATTAAATCATGGAACGCGTCAGAATGAAAAGTATGAAATACATATACAAAATGATAAAGTACGTTTAGCACTTTCAGAGAAAGACTTTTTACAGATGGCATCGGCTGTAGTGTTAGCTAAAAAACAATTGGATATTATAAAAAAGAGGAAATAAGATGAAGTATATACCGGCAGATGTGATTCATAATTTTTTTGAAGAACTAACGAATTCGAAAATACTGTATGTTTTAATTAAAAATGTGTCAAATGAATTACCTGATCATTTAATAGATGGTAAGGATATAGATATTGTTGTCCATGAAGATTATATTAAGGAATTTGAGCAGTTTATGCTTTCGCATAATTTTGAAAAACAGATTCCCCCTTTGGGGAGAGCGAACGGATGGAATTTTGCATATAAATTGCCTGAGTATCAGTTTTGGAAGTTAAAAGATGATAGATTTACATTTTATATCGATGCATCATTTAAATTAAGTTGTAAATCTTTAACACCTAAAATGTGGATTCCATTGGACAAATGTATTAACGATGATATCTGGAAAAACAGAGTATTTGATGAAAAAAATCATTGGTGGATCATGGATGATGGTACTATTTTAATTTATTTAATTGTTAGAAGTATTTTTGATAAAAGGGAATTTAAGCAGGGATATGTGGATGGAATAGAAGAAAGAAAAGAATTGCTTAAAGAAAAAGGAGTACAATACAAGTTATCAAAAATCTTTTTCCACTATACAGGACCATTAATAGAACAGATTTCTAAATCGCAATACGATAGTATTATTGAAAATTATTTGACGTTTACAGAGTATTAGGAGAGAGTATGAGTAATCCAGGAGTTTTATCATTAGCATCATTAGAACCAGTTGGGGCAGATTACAGATTTGAAATAGAAGATAATATTGGTGAAGCAATACATATTCATTATAAGGACATCCGATTAGATCTTACGGTGGCAGAATTTTATGATATTGCTGAGCAAATGGATAAAATGATAGATATGGTTGTTGATGTAGAGGGATTTTCCAGCAAAGACTATGATCCTGTGAATTTGGTAGGGCTTGCTGCGTGTCTTCCTGATTTGGTGAAGGTGACAGAAGATGAGGTTTGGTTGGCGGATTTACTTGTAGATACTTATGATGAGTATGGAAAGGAAGTTCTTGCACCGATATCAGAGTCGAGAGTTGTTAAGGCATTGTACGGAAATAGTTCAGAGAATGATATTAGGAAACAGGTAAATTATTATAATGCAGATACAGCAACAGTAGAGAAAAATAAAGATAGAGTAATTTATAATTTGGATCAAATAAAGAATGATGGGTATCCAAGTGGTAGAGAAAGAATTATTTTATTCAACGATAGTAATCAGATTTTTGATGGACAACACAGGGCGTCTTGCTTATACTATTTATATGGAAATATTAGAGTTCCAGTACGGCGAATGTGGTTCAAGGATGGAAAATATACACAGAATCAGCAAGAAAAAAATGAAATATTAGACTGCAAAAGCTTCAGAGGACAGAAGATCAAAATTGGTTCAGTGACGAGAGGTAATATCACAATAGATATTTCAAGCTTGCCTTTGGAAAAATTAGAAATGACAATACGAAAGTGAGAATACATATGTTTGCAAAAAAATGGAAATCTGATATTTACAACAGAATAATACATATTGAGGGAAAAGAAGATAGGATAGAAGAAAAAATAAATAATTTGCTTAGGAACAAATTAAGAGAGGATTATGCCGTAAATTCTTATGCACAAAATGGAGAGGATGTTTTAATTTGGAATTTATTTAATAAGTTGGGAATTAAAAAGCCATCTTACATTGATATTGGAGCTCATCATCCATACGAAATCAGTAACACAGCAATTTTTTATATGAATGGATGTCGTGGAGTGAATGTTGAAGCAAATCCAAATTTGATTGATGAATTTTATAAGGAAAGACCGGATGATATTAATATTTGTTGTGGTGTGGGCAATCATCCCGGGAAAATGCCTTTCTATATGATTGATGAAAAAAGTGGACGAAATAGTTTTAAAAAAGAGAGAGTGGACGAATTCTTGTTGTCAAATTCAGATTTTGAATTGAAAGAGGTAAGGAATATTGAAATAAAAACATTGGAAATGATTATTGATAAAGTAGGATATATGCCAGATTATATGTCGATTGACATTGAGGGTATGGAATATGAGGTACTTAGTCAATATGATCTTTTGAATAAGGGACCAAAAGTTATTACATTGGAAGTGATGAGGAATAATGTTGAGTATGGACAGAAGGTTATACGATTATTAGAAGATGCTGATTATTTTATGTATGTTAAGATATATTCAAATATTACTTTTGTGAAAAATGAATACAAAGAACAAATTTATTCATTATAAACAGAAATGATCATCATAGAAAAGGAGAATATCATGTTTCGAAAGATTAGATCAATAGTCCATTGGAAAATTAATATCTTGGAAGAAATAAAAGAATATTTGATTAAACAGGATGAGGTCAACGAGGAATTCAGACAAGAACTGAGGAAACAAAAAGAAAATAGTGAAGATATACGTTTGCGTTTGATACATATAGAAGATCGCTTAAAGATTGTGGATGAAGATAAGATTGAAGATATGCGTTCGCGTTTGATACATATAGAGGATAAAGTAAATGTTGTAATGAATCAGAGTACAGGGGATATTTATTTGGAATTGAAAGAGAAATAGTATTTTATAGGGTGGATAAAGATATAGATAATTAGTAGTTATCATTCACATAGGAGAAAAAAATGAGTAAAACATCAACAGATAAAATTGCACTAGGTATAAATATTGGCCATGATAGAAGTGCTGCAATCATCAAAAATGGGGAAGTTTTGGGTGTTGTTGCACAAGAGAGAATTGATAGAATAAAACATTCCAGCGGTGCGCTTATTGCATTTGAATGTATTGATAAATTATTACAGTATGTTCATCTTACTTTTAATGAAATTGATTGTATAGGTTTTTCAGGAGGTGAATTAGATAACAGTACTTATATTGATTATCTTTCACAAAGTCTATTTTCGTATTATAAATGCGAAAATAAACCATTATATATGATTGATCATCATAAATCACATGCCGAAGCAGTCTTCTCAGCCTCAGGATTTGATCATGCTTTAATACTGATTGCAGATGGTGGTGGTGATTATAATGGAAATTTGTGTGAAGCGGAAAGTCTTTTTGTAGGAAAGGATACTGTGGTAACACACGTTGATGGACGTTATCAAACACCAATGACACGTCATATGAAAGATACCTGTAATCATATATATTCACGAATGCCCGAATTAATCCGAAATAAAGAAGTCAGCATCAGCAGAAAATATGAGCAAATCACTTATTTACTTGGTTTCGGATGGGGAGAAGCTGGAAAAACCATGGGACTTGCCTCGTACGGGAAATCACTTTTTGAATATAATTACGATCAATATGATGATTTTAATTACCACATATATGCAAAAGATATTTTAAAAGATATACATGCCATTGGTCTTTTAAGTGATAAAGGGTATCTCCACTATATTACCGAACATAAGGCTGATATAGCACAAACAGTTCAAAAATACACAGAGGAGATTTTTATCCATTTTATTCAAAAACTGATTCATCGTTATAATGAACATAATATATGTTTAGGTGGGGGATTATTTCTTAATTGTCTTTTGAATCATAAACTACTAACCAAATGTGATATTGATAAATTATTTGTATTTCCGGCTTGTGGAGATGATGGTCAAGCTATTGGAAATGCATTTGCTGCCTATAAAAAGCATTTTGGTAAAACAAAATTTAAGATTGACCTTCCATATTTGGGATTATCATATACTAATGTAGAAATCGAAACAGTTCTTAAACAGAAAGGATTAACTTATACATACTATTCTGATGAAGATTTAAGCTTAAAAACAGCTCAATATATTGCAGACAATAAGATTGTTGGTTTTCACCATGGACGAACAGAAATAGGACCAAGGGCGCTTTGTCATCGCAGTATATTAGCAAATCCTGCGAACCCTGATATGAAGGATATATTAAATTCAAGAGTGAAGCATCGTGAATATTTTCGACCATTTGCACCGACAGTAATTGCTGAACGCCAATATGACATTTTTGATTTAAAACAAAACTCTCCATATATGCTTCTTGCGACAACTGTCAAAGAAAAGTATAGAGAGTTACTTCCTTCCATTACTCATGTTGATCATACAGCACGTGTCCAATCTGTATCATTACAACAGGAACCATTTTTACATGCAATGTTATTACAACTTGAAAAATTGATAGGTGTTCCTGTTGTTTTAAATACTTCTTTTAATGTTGCTGGTCAACCAATAGTAGAAACGCCCAATGATGCAATACAAACTTTTTTACAAACGGAAATTGATGTATTGGTAATTGGAAATTATATTGTGACTAAATAATAAAAACCGTGCTTAAGCAAAGTAATATTAATGCTAAGCACGGTCGAATTTTTTACGATATAGCAATATAGTATCCTGTTTCTTCGTCTAGTAAGTCATAAGTAATTTTAGGATTAACTAAAAGCAAACCATTCTCGTCATGCACATGTTTATACTGTTTTTTATATAAATTCATAGGCCCCTCACATACATATTGACACCCAACATCTCCACAATTAAAATTGCAACTGCTGTTATAACGTTCATTACTACAGCTTATGCTGTTCATAAATTTATAAAAATCACCTTCCTTTTTGTAATATCTTGCAATATTAGTCAAGACAAGGATATTTGCATAGCAAAAATCCAATGACCCTAAATAGAGTAAATTTTGCTGCATTAACATTCTTTTTATAGTTTCAACTAACTTCATAATATAATCACAATCATAATGCAATTTTTGCCGAATAATCAGTTTCATGTTGTAAAATTCCCAAATATATGTTGCAATTCCAAATTTAATGCTTGCATCAATACCCTGCGATAAAAATTGCTCTGTTTCTTCAAAATTGCGTGACTCTTTATTAGCTAAAAAATCTAATACAGCAAGAAGAAGATATGAACGAATAATAGAACTTCCATGGCTATATTTAATTGCCGTTTGCTGAAATTCTCTCACTTTTTCTTTTGTCTGAGAAATCCATGCAGCATTATGTTGATGAATTGGTAACTGTTGAATAATCCATGAAAGTTCTGCATGAGCCAATATTCTCTTGGAATTGGTTTCCTGTAATAACTCTTTTGCCTGTTTTAAATTTTTCTCTGCTACTTCGGGCTGTAGATAAAGATATATTTTTGCTTTGGTTATAGCAGATAATGCACATATATCTTTCGCGTTAATTTCTTTTGCCAATGAATCTCCTAAAATATTATAATTTTCTGCCAGCGAAAGATGGTTGTATTTAATATATAGTCCAGATAGTCGGTCATACATATCAAACAGAATTTTCTTATCTATATCAAATGAATGTATTAGAGACATTGTAAGACACTCATTTAAATATCTCTCTGAATTTTTTAACCGTCCGGCATTCAAATAACTATGTGCCTTTAATTCACGAATATCAAACATAAATTTTTTATCATTTAGCAAAGCTTCAGATATATCCTTTGTTATGTTTGTACAAACTTCTGCTGCTAATATTGGAGAGAAATAGTGTAATGCAGTATATATTTTGTATAAAACAATTTTCTTTTGCAGTTTTGTATTGCCCATTATTTTTTGTAATTTTAATACAGAATCTAAATACTTATAATATTGTGGATTAATACTTGTAGCAGTATAATTTTGCATCTCATCACATGCCGCTATTATTGGTTGAAAATAATTAAGAGATTTGTCATAATCCTTCGAATGTAAATATACTTCTCCCAACTGAAAATCTGTAAGATAAGAAGTGTATTTGAGAAGTTTTTTCCAAATATACGCTTTATCTTCCATTTGTTTTCTTAAAAATAAATATAATGTTTCATGATAAAAAGAAAATTTTCCTTCTTCCGGAAGTAATAAAAATTTTTTTTGTACTAAATTTTCTAATAAATATAATTTTCCATCAAAATATTGATAAGCAACTTTTTCGACAAATTTATGGCCTATAAAAGAGGCTAAATACAAAAAATCCACCATCAATTTTCCATCAGGTTCCGCTTTTAGTTGATTACATCTTTTCTTATATAATTCGTCTATTTTATCTGGTATATATTCTCGTTCTCTAAAATTATCAACATTTAAAATTCCAACAGTCGTACGATTAACAACATGTGCAATTTTCATTTGTAAAAGATACTCTATAAACTGTATAATAAACAGTGGGTTACAATGACTTTTGGTTATTAAAGTTTCTTTTACAAATTCTGGAACATCGTTAATAACAGCACTAATTAAAGCCGAGGCATCCTGGGTTGTTAAGTTTTTTATTTTATCTATTTGTATTGTTTTTTCTGAATTACACCATTGTAAAAAAGAATAATATTCTGAGATACCTTCACTAAAGTCATTTCTTCCAACCATAATAAACAGAACTGGTTTTTCAGAATTAGAGGTTATTAACTCTTTGATTTCTTTAATCATAGTAATACTAAGATTATGTATATCATCTAAAATAATTGTGCAAGAAAAATAATCTGTTTCTAATTGGTTTATAATATCTGATAAATTTTCATATTTAATTTCTTCTTGTAATACTTGCTCTTCTTTTGCTTTATCAACAATATCTTTTTTTACTAATTTATCATTTTTTGAACAAGCCACATAAATAATCTTAAATGCTGTGCCATACATTTTCTTTTTAAAACTATTAATAATTTTTGTTTTTCCACACCCGGCTTCTCCTACTATAACTTGTGAACAAAATTTATTTAAAGAAAAAATTTTGTCACATAATGTATCAACCAGTTTATTATGTTGTTCACCGAACATTGGTGGATCAAAGTCAAATTCGGACTTCAGTCCTTGGATTTCAACTATATTTTCTTCATTTTCATATTTAAAAAGAATGTTTAATTTGTCTATACCGACATTGTAATCACGCTCAGCATTTAATTCTATGCACTTAAATTCGTTTTTTCCTAAATTAATGTCAATAGCTCCAGGGGTTAAACTCCAGTCATGGTCTGTTCCTAAAGAAATTGTGATTTTTTCTTCCTCACTATAGTTTCGAATAAGAAGATATATTTTAAAATTTTTTTTGCTATTATTATTTTCTGTCAATATTTGATATTCACCACATATTCCTTTGGGAAAATAATCTAAAAAAGCTGTAGTATCTCCAATAGTCTCTTCGCACTCCCGCAAATACGGAAATAATAGCGTTTGATCCACTAACATAAATTCGATAGACTTATCGGATATTTTTTTTAAGTCTTCATTAAAATTATAAAAAGTAAATGGAACTATTGTCGTGTTAGTAACAAGTATATAATATTGAACATCATCGTTTTTTACACGGGATGCATTTCCTGCAAGTTGATTAAATGTAATATTGTTATCATCCGAAGATTTACATTCAATATATATCGTAATGCGTTTTCGTCCTCTTAAATATAAATCTCTCCCCATAAAATTAAGCAAATCTGTTTCAGATTGTATAATTATGTCTTTTCCATTATCCTGTGTATCTTCTGTTTTCCAAATTTTAATTTTTGAGCCGTATTGCCGCCCTAACTGCTTAGAAAGTATTTTATATATCCTACTTTCGAATGGTAATCCAAGGTCTTTTCCCATAGGCCATTTTCTAATATAATTTTCATTATTAATATATGTAACATGACTAAACATATACTTCTCCTTTGCGTATAAACAAGCGATAACTACTAATTATCCGTTATTTAGCTTCCTTTAGTGTAGGGACGTTATCTATACAAAAACTCTTTTTTCGTGCAGGCTCTATTTGAATAACATGTGGATATTTGTGAAGTTGTTTGGATATGTATAGGCACAAAATAGTTCGACGGATTGCAACGACTTATTTATGATCTCATAATGAGCAACAGAAAATGCTAGTGTTTTACGATACTTCCGTTATGCTAGATGCAAGCATTTTACACAAATTATCATGAGGTAAAAGTTATGAGATTACCAAGAGTACCTGTTCAAAAACAATATGGCCAGATCATGGAATGTTGCAAAAGCGGACGGTGTGCAATTTTTGAAAAATCAGTTTTATATGAATCCGGGGCACAGTGCTTTTTGATTTTCGAATTTTGTGTTTAGAGCGAATCGAGTTATACAATACAGGGGATATTTTTCGAAGAGGTGATACTATGATAAAATATTTGTGATTGAAAAAATACTATACTAGGAAATTAACTATTGAAAGAACGAATGTTCTTTGATATTATAAGCATAAGATGTGGAAGTAGTTTCTATAGAAGATTATACATAACGGAGATCAGCTATGAAAAGTCAATCATAAATTAGCAAAAAATTTCTTTTTTATATCGGTGGCAAAAAAGGGTAACTTTAATAGAGCTCCCTTAGGGTGCTTTTTCAAAATCTATCGATATTGGTATACAGACCTCTTATTCGAGGTTAAATTCTACTTCGTCAGTGAGCATCTTCCAGATGACTCTGACAAGTTTGCCGGCACAGTGCCCAAGTGCATTGTAATGAGACCGGCCTTCAGCCCTCTTGGCATCATAATAAGCCTTGAAGGTTGCGTTGTTTCTGACAACGTTCCAAGCTGCATTTACAAGGGCATATCGTAATACACGAGAGCCACGTTTGGACATCCTTGTTGTCTTAGCCTGAAAGTTACCAGACTGATAAACAGAAGGATCCAGACCTGCAAAAGCAAGCAGCTTGTTTGGATTGGAGAAACGGTGAATATCACCTATTTCACCAAGAATCATTCCACCATTAATATAACCGATACCAGGAATGGTCATGATGACAGAATCGTTGAATTTCATGATATCCGTCATCTCAGCTTCAATCTTTTCTAATTGGCTATCCAGTAACTCGATTTGTTGAATGGTTTGAGTTATCTGAATAGATATAGCGCTGTCGTTGGCACCGACAGACTTCTGTGCGAGAACTCTTAATTCTTTGGCCTGCTCTTTAGTAAAGTGTCCGTGCGAGTTCACTTTGAGCAGATTTGCCAGATGAGTCATATGCATGGAAGCAATCTCTTTTGGAGAAGGTGCCTCTTTTAAAAGAGCATAGACAGCATTCTGATGCAGACCGGATTTAAAAAAGTATTGAATCTCCGGGAACACCTGATCAACATAGGTTGTCAGCTGGATTTTCAATCGGGTGCGTTGCTTTATTGTTTTCTGACGAAAACGTCCCAAGGCCTTAAGATCCATCATATCAAGGTCATAGAAACTGACGAATCTGACAGGTTTTGATGGGGTTCAACACACACACTTGGTAAAGCTCAGCAACAAGGTATCGAACAAGGTTGTCACCGTAGTGTGCCGTCGACTCAAGACCGATGATGATGCTGTTCTTGTCGAATGATTCGAGTTTAGAGACCAGCAGTTGGAAGCCATCAGCGTCATTTGTGAATTTGAACGGCTCAAGAATTATTTCACCGTCAGAAGAAATCGCAGCGGCGAAATGGTTAAGTTTGGCAATATCAATGCCTACGTAAATTTTCATGAGGTTGTACCTCCCTTTCCTAAAGTCTGATACCATGATGTCCACCATCGATTATCATCGTAGACTTGATAGAAATAAGTACTCTGAGTGAAAAACACTCCGGCAACATCCAGCTAATAAACAATTCAGATAAAGGTAGCGGCAATACACTCCAGTTGAGTAGTCAAGCTACAGGAAATAAATCAAAAGTCCATAGTATCTGAATTGTATTGAACCACGATATTAAAAGAAAGGAAACGTGTGATAATTAACTTCCTAATTATCATACAAGAATATGATGATATAGATAAAATTGTATTTAATAAGCCAGATGATAATGAAATAAAAAATACTGTATTAGGAAAATTGAAATCCGATATTTGGAGAGAACTTAGTGAAGTTTGAAATAATGTACTATGGAAAAAGCAAGGCAGGAATGTGGTAAGGTCTATAGTTGGTAAGGAATGTAAATAAATTAGAGTGAAACGCTAGCGCATAGAAGAGAAACTTTAGAAATAGAGAAATCAATTTTAGAAAGAATTTTAGCACAAATCTTATTCCGTTCTTTAAATCAGGTAAAAAATAAGAGAACACAAAATATTTGGAGAAAGTATTTTGTACATATGAGAATGATGACAGAGTGCTGATTGTTGATGGGAGAACATACATATGACAAATGGAATAGTAGAGTGGTTAAGTGAAAATGGAGCATATGAATATTATTTTGGAAAATTGCAACGCCTTTTAGCAGATATGGAGTATACTTTTACAAGAAAAAATGCTAGCGTTTTTTATAAAAATTTTCAGATATTGAATCTTGAAATATATGGGAGACAATTATACTTGATTGAAGTTGATAAAAAAAATTATACTTCAAAACAATCTATTATTCAAAATAAATTGTATCATGAGTATTATGAGTTTTTCAAGCTTAGAAGGTGTGCTTTTAAAGTTCTTCAAGTTAATATAGTTTTGTTAGAAGAATATATCTATAGGGTAAGGACAAAAATAGATGTTGGATTTGAACGATATATTCAATTAATAAATAAGGAAATGTTAACAATTGAAAATTCTGGATATTTAAAAATAGAGATAGATAATGCATTTTCATTATTAGAATTGAATGAATTATTAGAATCTTATAATCGGTTGTATTCTTTGATTGATATTTTATTAGAAAATGGATATGACAATGTTTCGGAAGAAAATGTAAAACATTTAGAAAATAATCATAGCCTAATTTTAGAAAGCATTTCAATAGGATCAAAAGGCGATTTATTTACAGTTGGAAAAGAAACAGTATTGATGTTAATCAAATCACTTTTAAGTATTGCATTTGAAAATGATAGACAGGTATATGAATTAAAAAAAGTAGAACTTGAGCACGAAATGGCACAAAGTCAATTGTTTATACAACATCGACAAGAGGTAGAATATTTAATTTCGACATTAGATAAATATATGCAGATAAAAGAAAATGGAACTAATTTAAGTACATTACCTTATATTCAAAATGAAATAACGATAATTATTGCTAGAATTGAAAAACTGCAAGGGTCGAATCATATTAATCTAATGGTGTGAATTATGAAAAATAAATGTTGGTAAAAATAAAAAAAGATATTTAGTAGAGAGGCTTTTGAGTTTGATGGAGTGAGGGGGCAGACAAAATTATTGTAAGTCCTCAATTGCGAGTACCAACAAAGTAAAACCCTGCATTACTGCAGGGCTAAACGGATTTTGATATATGTTTGTACATTGAAAAATTAAGATCTCTTAAAACGACTTGGACAAGTCTCCTGGACATGTGGTGCCCATGGAAGAAGTTCATCGATGAATTTTAGATCTGTGTCATTCATGTGCTTTGGTATCTCGGTGAGCAGTAGTTCGAAGTATTGATAAACATTCAGGTAGTTGGCTTTCGCAGTCTCAACAATACTATAGATCATTGCACTGGTACGGGCTCCGTTTGAGGTCTCAATCAAAACGAAGTTCTTACGACCAATGGTGAAAGGACGAATTGCCTGTTCTGTATAATTGTTATCCATAGGAACATTGCCATCATTCAGGAAAGTGCGGAGATAGGATTCCTGATGGATGCTATAGGCCAATGCTTTTCCAATCGTGCCATGCGTAGCGCCTTTGAGGGATTTTATGAAGTCGACAAAAGGACGTCTTGCGTGTATCCAGCAGCCGCCGATGGTAAGATGATCATCGCGCTCCCTGCCAAGCTTATGGTAGACCTTGTAGCCGTCTGTAATAACGGTGCCGGAGAAATTTTTCAGAAAGTCTCTTGGATGATCGGCTTTACGCGAAGGCTGCCAGTCAAAGAGAACGATCGGTCTGGTCTTTTTAGTTGGGCGGTTACGGTATACCAACATGTAGGTTTTCTTTCCGTTTTTGATCTTATTGTTATCGATGCGCATCACCTTAACAGGTGTCTTGTCTGCATGGATGATGTGATTTTTATACATCAGTTCGTGTAACATGTCATAAAGCAGGGAAAGATAATGATCTGCACTTTTGATCACCCAGTTAGCCATAGTATTTGTTGCAAGCTTGATACCGTTGTCTCTGTAGGCTCTGGCCTGCCGTTCTATAATAAATGATTTTCTATTTGTTCTTTAAATTCATTCCATTCCATGTATATATAATCAACAGGTTTGTTTTTATAAAAATAAAAATTTGGTTTAGTAGACAATATAATTGAACGAATCTCTATAATATCTTTTCCCTTACCCACATAATCCTTAAATAATTCATCAAGAACACTATCCAAATTTTGTTTTACATACATTTCTCGATTCTTTACTTTTTCTATAGTCTTTTCTCTTATTATTTTTGATTCATCTGCCATCAATTCCTGCGTTCCAGATACATACATTTGATAATTTTTATATTCTATGATATATAAAATTTGTGTATATGGTGACAAAAAAATTACATCTATATCTCCTAATTTTTGGCTTTCTAGTATATTGGATAATAAATAACTGCTATATTAAATTGAAGATGCTTCAGCTTT
>OATU01000366.1_pt1 | contig 41293 bp, 34 predicted proteins | sample 1516711 | NCBI WGS metagenome assembly OATU01 (sample SAMEA2579971, study PRJEB22360) | human gut metagenome | biome: human gut; feature: human-associated habitat; material: faeces | place: Denmark | collected 2008/2010 | reverse complement strand
GCTATCGCCTTACATTTTCCTATCATCTCTTGTTAGATTTAAGACCTTATATATCTCATCGTTCACACGAAAATGGGGGTCGTAAAATCGCTTAAATGCCTCTTTGGCACATAGCGAAAGGTTCTGTGTAATATGTACCCATCTCTCATCTTTTACTTTGATGAGGTTAGAAATCTGCCCGTAGAACCTTCCTGTATGCTGAAGTATGGCAATGGCTTCCCTTTCATTTTCGGTCATCTTGGGAACGGCTGCCACCTCTCCATTTAGGAGTAACTCACGGCAGTAATCGGAAAACTTACGTCCCGCACTTTCTGCCTTTGACTTAATACGCTGCTTTTTTTCTAAGGTGCATCTTACCTTGATGAACTCTGTCTTGTTCATCCGCTGTTCTTCCTTATCCTTTGGCTGCCATCGGGCAGCTTTTCCTTTGTATCTATTCATATAAGTTTCCTTTGAAAGTTAATCATTATAGATAATTTGTTGTTGCTTAATTTCTGAATGCTGACCGATGAGAACGTAGTGATTACGGTCTTATCTCCCCGACAATCTAACGAGGGGAGCTGGGCGCAGTTTGTGGGTACAAACTGACGTCTTGCAATGCTACCGAACAAACTGTTTATGCTTAAAGCGTTTTATAACCTAAAAACGAATGCCGTGCATTCTATGACCAACTGCGTTCGTGGCATTCTCACAGAAAACTAAACCGAAGAAGAAAAGGTAGACCTATTTTGAAGAAAGGGTAGACCCTTTTCCAGAAAACAGTCTACCTTTTTCTTGTGATTTACAGTCTTCTCCACTTCTCTATGTCCTCACCATATTCCTCCAGATGCTGACGAACAATGTTCTCAACAAAGCTTGAAAGATTGCTGCCTCTGTCGCCTAATCTGCGCACGATGAAGTCTGCACGTTCCTGTGTCTCCCTCTACTCAGATAGACCGCCTTACGGTTATTAAGTTTTGTCGGGACAAGGAAAGACTGCTTGTAGGCTTCAAGCGTTTCCTTTCTCATCTTGGCACTGGAACGGGTGTGTTCTCCGTGTTCTGTGGAGCCTCGGAGTGCGTGGTATTCTCTGTATCCTGCTTGTTGGTTGGTCTTTCTGTTTCAGGAATCACAGTTGCTTCTTGTGAAGTAGATTTGTACATTCCAAATCGAAGTGCAATAAACAGCCACGTTTTTCATAGTTTCTAATCTATGAAAAACACCGCGGGTTTGCCTCGCGGCTGGGGCGCGTAGCCCCAAAGAGCGATACCAGCAATACAAAAAAAGGAGTCCTTTTTGTGGACTCCCTAAGATAGATTAATTATCTTTGTATTGTTATGTATAATATGTATAAACAATTAACCTCGGAGCAAAGGTCGCAAATTTTTTCCTTACTCCAAAGAAAAAGTCCAAGAAAAGAGATTGCTCATATTGTGTGCATCAGTCAATCTACGCTTTCTCGTGAGTTAAAACGCAACAGTACCCATCAGATAAGTATGTTTGGTTTAAAGCCCATGACAAGGCTATGGAGCGTCGAAAGCGTTCCGTATCCAATGCTGTACTTGCCCCTGAGCTGGTATGGAGAATAAAACAAACCATCATCGAGGAGCAATGGTCTCCACGACAGATATCAGGGGCTTTGAAAAGGGAGGGTGTCAGCGTGTCGCGTCAGAGTATTTACAATATCATACATGCCGATAAGACCGGGAAATTGGCGAGCCATACGCGCCATAAGCTCAAATACAGGCGCAGACCCAAATACAAAGCTTCTCCAATTGCCTGCAGGACCAGTATCCATCAACGCCCCAAAGAGGCAAATGGGAAACGGTTTGGGATTTTGAAATGGATTTGATTGTAGACAGCTACAACCACGCTATCCTTACAGTCGTGGAGCGTTCCACCAACATGCTCTTCATGACGAAGCTGCCGCATGGAAAAAAGTCCGACCCGTTGGCTAAAGAGCTACGCAAGCTGCTGCTACCCTACAAGAAACATATAAAGACCATCACCACAGACAATGGGCCTGAATTCGCAGCGCATAAGCTGATTACCCAATACTTGGGAGCTGTTGTTTATTTTGCAGACCCATATGCCTCATGGCAGAAAGGAGCGATTGAAAATGCAAACAAGCTCATCAGGCAATACATACCAAAGCAGGCGAACTTCGATGATTTCACAGACAAAAAGATTGCAATGAAACAGAAGAAAATAAACAGAAGACTGAGACAGAAACTAAATTTTCAAACACCAAAATGCGAGTTCTACAAAAAAATATAATAATTTTGCACTTGCTGGTTGACTCTACGACACAGTAGAAGATGCAAGTGAGGTGAAAAATGATGCTATCGCTTACGTTCAAAACGAAATAGAGAATGGATTGTGACATTTATATTTTACTCCATTATTTATTATAAATAAACCATAGAAATAGAATTGATTACAGCTTTTAATGATGACATAAAAACACTGATGGATGCATCGGTTGATCATCCCACTGAGGTTCAGATAGACAATATAGAGAAATGCGTGATAATGATATATCACCATGTGACCAATGGCTATCAGCAAAGCCGTGAATGCCTTCAATTTTCTATCGGTCAGTTGGAAAGAGTCCAGAGTATCGCAGTAGTGAAAATGATACTCATGGCTATGCATTCAATAGACCTGTTAGCTAGCAGGTTCTCTAAGACACCATCTCCTTCGACTACCTACTACGATGTAAAAGTAGATGGGCTAGTGATAGACCAATTGATAAATCGAATAGGGCCAGACATCAGCGGAAATGTGAATATGAGCCAGTTGAAACCGGAGCTTAGTCATAAGTTGACGTTGGAGGAGCGGAAGCTGATGGCAAATTATTGTGTAGAAACTGTACAGACGCTTGGACTCAGGGCTAATTGGGATGGAGACATCATAAATGGTCAAACCATGCTTATGACAATTATGTACTCCATCTGTAAGCATGATAACGTAATGGACTTTTTTTTCAATTGGGCTAATAATATATCAGACAGGCTCAACACTTCCAGCCAATATCAGTTAGCGAGAGATTTTGCTGAAAGTCTGATGATGATAGGACACCGGGAAGGGATGATAGCTGAATGTTATTATGATGCATCGAGAGCTTATATAGGCGCGAGACATGTATTGGGAGGATTGCTGTATATAAACATATCACTTCTTGATTTGCAGAAAAGAACCATAGTACGACAAGAATTAGCTTTTGATATTATATGGCAGATGTTAAAAATAATGCGTGATGCCCATTTCCATAATCAAGGTTTTGTCGACAAACTGCTAAAAATGTATGATGGGCTTGGTATGGATGAATACAAAACCTTATCAGTATATCAAACAGCATTTGGGGCAGGCTTATATGGTGACATAGAAGAGACTGCTAAGCGTGTTGAAGCGTTCCTATGCGATAAAAGGGATATGATATATAGTTATATAGAGCATAGTGCAGCACCTTGGTATTCACTCATCAGATCCCTACGTCAAAATGGTGCTAAAGGAGATTATCTTGTGATGGATTCGTTTGAAGAAATGATGAAAGCCATCCTACTACAGAATGGGAATGAAAAGATGGTAAAGTTCTATAACGAGAAAGAGGACAAGAGCGCACTTTTGATGGAAGAGCTTGCTAAATTGGAAATGACACGTAACTCTGAAGATATCGGACAAGACAGTTATAAGGCTTTGGTGCTGGCGAAGGACGTGATAGAAAAAGCCGTTACAGATAATAAACCGGCAGACTTTATACTGGCGATGAGACCGAAATCTGACTACTCATTTGCAATGACTGACAAGAAACTTGAAGGAGACTTCAAAAAAGTGGCTGTAGTTGACCCCAAAGCAGAAGATTGTAATTTACCATATGGTGAAATAGATCGTTTAGCGTGGCTATTGCAGACGGAGATGAGTGACTGCGTGATGTGGATAGGAAAAGGCAACAGCAAAGTGTTCCGTATGACACTGCTCAGAGACATGTATAAGTTTGATGAACTGTCAGCAATCAGTGCGATCGATGCCGATAAATTACAGAAAGAGACCATCAGTAAACTGGTATTCAGTCAAACTGAACGAGATAGAAGTGATACTATCTATACAAAGAATGAACTGGAGCTTAAGTCAGAAGCAGAGCAAATATATCAGCAAATGAAGGAATGCACCATTGCTGTGCCAAACATTGTAAATAGGATATTTTTCATCAAGGATATGGCGGTTTCGGCCATTCCACACCAGTTGATGATAGACGAAAGGACAGGAAAGTTTGTTGGTGAATCGTGGCCATCTGCCAATGTTATTTCAACGGAGTTCCTGATAAAAAGCAATTTTAATGACCCTTTGCCAAAGGGTTATAATAAGTCCTATTGGAGTCCTTTGAACAAGGAAGCCACATTTTGGGGTATCAAAGAAGGACTGAAACAGGTGTTTGAAAATTACCAGTTTGATGTGGATGATAATGATGAGCCAGCAATGCCGTTACATGCAGATTTGAATATAGTATGCGCCCACGGTGCAGACAATATCAGCGATTCGGAGTGGTTCTATGCAGGTGAAACGCCTATTTTCAATTCAAAAAGGGCAATAGGGCCAGGTAAGGTACTGGTGTTATTTGTCTGCTATTCAGGTAGCATTACCCATCAGTATTACGACCATACAATGCATACTATCATAAAACGATATTTGCGAATGGGGTATAGTTCGGTAGTTGCGCCAATGTGGAGTCTAAATACCGAAATTACTAAGATATGGTTACCTGTGTTTATGGAGATTGTTGATGCAGGTGGATATGTGGTGGATGCTGTTTTCCAAGCCAATATGGAGGTAAAGAAACAGTTTATCACGCCATCTGCGTGGGCATGTCTGCATCTGTTCGGGAATCCATATATGAAGATAGCGGATAAGCCGATATTATTTGTAGAGTAGAAGAGTTTATGTTGGATTACGACTTCAAGATATTGCAGCCCTGTGAATTTGAATGTTTTTCACGAGACTTATTACAAGCTCGTGAAGATATTTTTATAGAGAGTTTTGCTGACGGACGGGACAAAGGCATTGACTTGCGCTTTGCCTATAGCAAGGACAAAACCTGTATTGTGCAATGTAAACGCTATAAGGAGTGGAAGGAACTGAAAGGAAAACTGAAGGAAGAAGTTGAGAAGGTTAAACGATTATCACCCCAACGATATATACTAACGACATCTGTAGATTTGACGGTGAAGCAGAAGGATGAGGTGCTTGCCGTGTTTAATCCTTTTATTTTGAGTGGTATGGATGTTCTTGGCAAAAAGGATTTGAATAATCTGTTAGAGCAGAATCCTGAGATAGAGAAGAACTATCACAAACTGTGGCTGGCAAGTACAAACGTACTGAACACGATTATTAACAGGGCTACGCTGAATTGGTCATCATTTGAATTGGAAAAGATAGAAAAAGACATTAGACTTTATGTTGAAAATGAAAGTCTGAACAAGGCACTTGACGTGTTAAAAGAAAACCATTATGTTGTTATTTCTGGTATTCCAGGTATAGGAAAAACAACACTGGCCAGAATGCTCGTTTATACGATGCTGGCAGGGGGCTATGAAGAGTTTGTATATGTTGACGATATGGATACAGCTGCCAAGATGTTTAATAAGGAGAAACGACAAATTTTCTTCTTTGATGATTTCTTGGGAGCCAATTCTTTCGTCCAGCAGTCGGTCAGTTTTGAGAATAAACTTATTACGTTTATAGATAAAGTCAGGAACAGTAAGCACACATTGTTTATCCTATCAACCCGCGAGTATGTGTTGTCGGAAGCCAAGGCACATTATGAAAAGTTGTCAATGAGCAATATCGACATTGCAAAATGTACAATAGAGCTAGAATACTACACGAAGACTATCAGGGCCAAAATATTGTATAATCATTTGGCAGAAGCGAATATACCACCAGAATACATAAACGTGTTTTTATATAAGCGAGGGTACATGACTATCATCAACCATCAGAATTTCAATCCACGAGTCATAGAATCAATTATCAAGGAGCAGATATGGGAAACCATAGATCCCAATGATTTTGCAAATAAAGTAAAAGAATTCTTTGATAACCCTATTAGCGTATGGCAATTTGCTTTTGAGAAACTGGATGTTGAAACAAGATATGCTCTGTTTGTGCTTGGAACGATGGGAAACTACGTAAGATTGGATGACTTTCAGGAGGGATATAGACTGTTCTGTACATTAACCAGTCAGGAAGTGGGGCTGAAATATGATGATGTTAAGTGGAGGCAGTCGCTGAAAGTACTGATGAACTGCTTTTTGAAGATAGAGAACCGCAATGGCAGCAAACTGGTGACGATGTATAACCCATCAATAACAGACTTCATCGTGTTTTATCTTAACCAGAATACGACAACGGCCTTGCAGATTATCAGTGGCGCTTGCTTTATAGAGCAATTGTATAAAGTGTTCTCTGACAATCGGATTTTTGCTGTACGGAAGAACCTTGTGTATGTTGACGAAGATTCGTTTCCAGTGATAGAAACCGCGTTTAAAAGGATATGGAATGAGCGAAGAACATGTCAGTTGAAGGATCGTATCTTTTATGATGCGGAGAGGGATGATTTTGTAGAGACACGAATATTATATGACTTCAAAACAAATTATCCATTTTTCTGCAAGCGGTATAACGGTTTTGCAGAGGAACTATACAATGCGGACGAGTTGACTTGGCAAACTGTAAAACTAAAGCACAGAATCGGGCTGATGAATCTGCTGGATTGGAACTATATGTTCAGAGGAGCAGAAGGGTATATTCCAACTATCATAGAGAACGAAACACTTGATACGGATGAATGGATAGAGTTGGTGGAAACTATAAAAGAGTTGAACGTGGAAGACGAAGTGCTAAACGATTCATTTTATGATAAGCTTGATGATGATCTGAAATCAGAAATTAGTGGTTTTTCAGACCAAAGTGAATGTGATGAGGAATTAAAGAAAGTGAAATCGCTTAAAGAACTGTTGCCAAATTGGAAATGGTATGATGTTTATGGTGAGATTGAAGGTGCTGAGAAGCGTATCAAGGAAGAGGAGGATGAAGCTGATTATTATGATGATTACGAGCAATGGCGGTCGCAGTCTGAAAAAGAAGATGCCCAAATAGATGAAATGTTTGGGGCTTTGAGATGGAATTGAATAACTAATGAAGACGATAATTCATCACCATGCGAACCTGTTGGTTACGCAAGAGTGTAAAATGAACTATGTCTTTATATTGTAGCCCGACATAATTTATTTTACACTCTCCATAAGAACGATTTATGTGTTATAAAAAGTTAAATACGTTAGATCTTCATCTTTTTCTCAAACTACAGAATCTACGTCACCACTTTTCTACCGTTTTAACCTAAAATCGCTGAAGCACAACAAGTTGCAAATACAACTACTGGCATATTGGACGTCTTGCCGTTGCTAAGGATTCGGGAATATCTACATTGACATTGTTCAAGCGGTTGATGACTTTGGCTGTAAAGCCGATAGTAGAGGATAAATACAGCTATATGATTGCAGAGATTGACAGCAAGCTACTGAAAGTAATGAGAGTCTTGAGATTTAAACCTCCTCTAGAGCATGGCTAAAACAACGAAGGAAGGCCAATTTAGTTACTACGTAGTATTATTATCTCGTACAGTTAACTACACGTTTATCCTTTCTCTTTCACCGTTTTACTCCTTATTGTAGTTATGTAGTAGGATAATATCGGTGAAAGAAAAAGGAAATAAATACAAATAGTTAGTTATCCGTATTACCTATCAGGAATATCGGTGTTATCATGGATGCTGATTCCTGTAACTTTTGGCAGATATACCTTCTGAACATATGCGCTTCCGTACTTTCCAACTGAAAGGACAGGGCGATGATGATAGGAAGCGAATAGAGTGGTACATAGCCTATTAGCTGTCCGTTTAAGAGAATATCTTCCTCTCCCGCATTCCTTTCATCGGGATGCAGGTTTGAGGATTTTATTATTGTTTACAACCTATGGTTGAGTTTTCTCCATGTTACACCAAAGAAATTCACTAGTTCACTCTCTGTCATGGCAATCTTCCCGTTTCCCTTGCAGACGACCTGCATATTACTGCCCCAATCAAAATAACCACGATGATTGGCTACGCCTGCCTCTCCTTGGCAGTTATTGTTCGCATTCATGCTGTTTCCTCCTTTCTGCCATTTGATTTGACAACAAGCGGAATTGTCTTTGTGTTTATTGCAGCTTCCATATCAGTATTTGCCGTATTTTTGTCCTTCGTCTTGTATTTGGCTATAAGCCTGTCCATATCCTCTGAAATCTTGTTGTCCGTCACCTGAGCATATATTTGAGTACTTGATATAGAGGCATGTCCCATCATCTTGGCTATACTCTCAATCGGTATTCCTGCGCTAAGAGTTATCGTGCCGAACGTGTGGCGTGCCAAGTGGAAAATATCATCCATTTAAGGATTTGGAAGAATATAGAGAATAAACCGGTAATAGGTTGTGAATTAGGTATTTTTCTATATTCTGCGAGTGTGGTAGGAAAGCAATTCGGCACGAAATATTGCATCCTTTCGATTACCAAACCGTTATCCGCCAGTTTCCCCAGTGGGATGAGGTAACGAAAAAAGGAGAGATTTCTATAGAGAGATTTCTATCTCATTGTTCCACAATGTTTTGCTTGTCAAAGAACGCTTTAACAACGGGTAATTTTGCCCATAAAATTAAAGCGTATGAAAATAGAAAAATTCAAGGTGTTGCTCTACCTCAAAAAGAGCAGGTTGGACAAGTCGGGCAAAGCCCCCATTATGGGGCGTATCACCGTTAATCGTTCAATGGTGCAGTTCAGTTGCAAAACTTCCTGCACACCCGATTTATGGAATCCTCGTGAAAGTCGGTTGAACGGCAAGAGCAATGAAGCCGTAGAGGTCAACGCCAAATTGGACAAGCTGCTGCTCTCCATCCATGCGGCATTCGATACCTTGGTGGAACGTAAGGTCGATTTTGATGCAGAAGGCGTCAAGAATCTGTTTCAAGGAAGTCTCGGAACACAGATGACCCTGTTGGGGATGACGGACATTGTCTGTGGGGATTTGAGGAAGCGCATCGGGATAGACCGTGCAAAGGGAACTTATCCTGCCTATATCTATACCCGTAGAACTTTGGCGGAGTTCATCGAAAAGGAGTTTCGCACCAAAGACGTCGCTTTCGGTCAGATGACGGAGCAGTTCATTCATGACTATCAGAGTTTCATCTTGGATGATAAAGGACTTGCCATAGATACCTGCCGGCACTATCTGGCTATCATCAAGAAGGTATGCCGTAAAGCCTACAAGGACGGTTATGCCGACAGATGTTTTTTCGCTCATTTCAGTCTCCCCAAACAAAAGGAGAAGACACCGAAAGCCCTAAGCCGGGAATCCTTTGAGAGAATCCGTGACTTAGAAATCCCCGAACATCGTGCCTCCCACATCTTGGCAAGAGATCTCTTTCTCTTTGCCTGCTATACTGGAACAGCTTATGCCGATGCTGTTTCTGTCACACGTGATAACCTGTTCACAGATGACAAGGGGGATCTGTGGCTTAAATACCGCCGTAAGAAAAACGAGCTTCGTGCCAGTGTCAAGCTCTTGCCCGAAGCCCTTGCCTTGATAGAGAAATACAGGGACGACAACCGTCAAACTCTCTTTCCGATGCTGCACTATCCCAACATGCGCCGCCTCATGAAATGTCTGGCTGTCCTTGCCGACATCAAGGAGGACCTGACCTACCATGCCGGCAGGCACTCGTTCGCATCGCTGATTACCTTGGAAGCCGGCGTTCCTATCGAGACCATCTGCAAGATGCTGGGACACTCCAACCTGCAGACCACACAGGTCTATGCAAAGGTCACGCCCAAGAAACTCTTCGAGGACATGGACAAATATATCGAAGCGACAAAAGATTTGAAACTTGTATTATAACACCACTTAGATAACAAACGAATTATGCGTAGCACATTTTCCTTATTGCTCTATATCAATCGTAACAAGGTCCGTGCGGACGGTACGACCGCCATACTCTGCCGAATCTCCATCGACGGGAAAAGCACGACGATAACCACGGGTATTACTTGCAATCCCAAACAGTGGAATGCCAAAAAGGCGGAGACCGTGGACATGCGGACGAACAACCGCCTGAAAGAGTTCCGAAAGCATGCGGAGCGGCTCTATGATGAAATGCTCAAAGAGCAGGGTGTGGTCAGTGCCGAACTACTGAAAAACAGGATAGCAGGTCATGCGGTCATTCCTACCCATCTGCTCAAAATGGGAGAAAGGGAACGGGAACGCCTTGCCGTCCGCTCCAAGGAAATCGACTCCACTTCGGCTTACAGAAGCTCACGGTATTACCAGAGCTATATCCGTGAGTTCTTGGACTCGAAAGGCAAGACGGACATTGCCTTTTCAGACATCACCGAGGTGTTCGGACGGGAATACAAGGTCTACCTGAAGCGGTACAAGAACTTCGGGGCATCGCAGACTAACCATTGCCTCTGCTGGCTGAACCGATTGGTTTACCTTGCCGTAGACCATGAGATTATCCGTGCCAATCCTTTGGAGGAGTTGGAGTATGAGAAGAAACCACCCTCCAAGCGAATGCATATCAGCAGAACTGAACTCAAACAACTGCTGGAACTGAAACTACCCGCCAATGACCCATTGAAGGAATTGGCTCGCAGGGCTTTTATTTTCTCCTGTTTTACGGGACTCGCCTATGTCGATACCCAACTGCTGTATCCACACCATATCGGGCGAACTGCAGAAGGGAGACGGTATATCCGAATCAATAGAAAGAAAACAAAGATAGAGTCATTCATTCCTCTGCATCCGATAGCCGAGCAGATACTTGATTTGTACAATACGACTGATGACACACAGCCGGTCTTTCCACTGCCAAGCAGGGATATGATGTGGTTTGAGATACACGAACTGGGTGTTATCATCGGGCGAAAGGAGAACCTCTCCTACCATCAAGCCCGACACAGCTTCGGATCGTTCTTGATTTCCGAGGGGATTTGTACGGAGAGTATCGCAAAGATGATGGGACACGCCTCCATCACCAGCACGCAGACCTATGCGAAGATTTCCGAGAAGAAGATTGCAGAGGATATGGATAGGTTAATCGAAAGAAGAAAAAACAATGAATATTGAATTACTATGAAAAGAGAAATCATAACCATTGGAGAGAACGGAAAAGTACATATCCCGACAACTCCCGTTTGGATGTCGGCTTGCGAAATAGCCACCTTGTTCGGTGTATTCTCCGGTAAGGTAAGCAGTCACATCAAGTCTATCCTCAAAGAGGGCTTGCTCAGAGAAGATGAGGTGATGCAAACGCTATCGTTTAAGGGCGGTGCAGTGGATTTATATAACCTTGAAATGATAACGATGCTGTCGTTTCGCTTTCCTTCTCCACAAGCCAAAAGTTTCCGTAAATGGATAATTAGCAAACTCATTGAGAAGAAAATACTTTTTTCTCCACTAATTGTGCATCATAGCAAACACGGATGGTGGAACTAAGTATGAAGAAGAATGTTAGTATATTAAATACCCCATTTTGTATGTTGAAAACTTGCTGTTTGTCTATTTTCTTCAAAGCATATTGTTTTATACAGTATCTTTGTGTCAAAAATAATACTATTATGGATCAAAGAATAATTAGGATATATGTTTTTATGCTGTTCCTATTATCGGGAAAAGCGAATATGTTTGCCCAGATTCAATTAAAGTCAGAATATATTGCTCCGTCTGTATATAAAGATGAGAATGGTAATAAAATTGGTGGTGAAGGAAACTTGCAGACCTTTGAAGGCTCAGCGAGACTTCCTTTATATGTAAGAAAGAATGAAAACGGGAGACTGACGGCTTGGATTGTCGCTTTGGGTGGTACATACGCTTCCATGAAAAATAAAGAAATGCCATCGGATTTTACAGAGAAAGAACTTATGAATGCTCAAATGGGAGTTATGCATCTGCGACCACTTAATGAGAAATGGTCTATACTCGCTATTTTAGGAGCTGGAATGTACACATCCGATCTGAACAAAATATCGGGCAGCTCGTTTCTCGGTCAGGGAGGTGTATTATTTATCAGACACGCAAACAAGAATTTGGATTGGGGAGCCGGTATTGCGTTGAATAATGCGCTGGGGTATCCAATGATTTTTCCGTCCTTATATCTGGATTGGAAAATAGAGGGAAAATACAAATTCAAATTATCCATGTATAATACATTCGAAGCTGAAATCAGTACACAACTTAGCAAGAGTTTCAATCTGGGAATACATGCGGAATCCAAAGGGCTTATGGCTGCAGTAGAGAAAGACGGCAGTAAGAAGTATTTCGTGATGCAGTATGGTTATATAGGCATTCAACCAGAGTTCAGAATTGGGAAATATGTTTCTATCCCTATTGTCGGAGGAATTGTCGCATCAAGAGAAGCTTATTTTCGTTCACGGACATTGAAGGCTTTCTTTAGCAGCAAAGACGACTACCCTCATTTCGGTGTATCCCCCTATTTTTCAATAGGCATACGATACAGATTATAATAAATGCTCAGGCATAACGTTCAATACATCATAAGATTATATGAAAACAAAATTCGCGCTGTTCCTTTTGATAAACCTGTTTGGACATGGAATAACTTTTTCACAGAATGTCGTAAATGATTTAACTGGTTTGAGAGAAAACCTGACGCGAAAAATATTTGAAAAGACAAAGGATTTGTCTAATGAAACTCAACTATCCATCGTGCTCATAAAAAATGGGATATCCCATTTTTATGGAATGATAAAACAAAATGACACGATTAGAAATATTGAAAACAAAGATAAGGTTTTTGAGATTGGCTCAATTTCAAAAGTCTTTACGGCGACATTACTCGCCGATGCAATACTTGAAAGGAAGATTAAACAGACAGACGACATAAACAAATTTTACCCTTATACGTTCAAGGATGATGTGCGGATAACTTTTGAAAGCCTGTCAAATCATACATCCGGATTGGGAGAAAATCCCTCCAATTTGCAACTTTCAGAGTTTCTGGCAGACAGTACAAAAGCAGAGCGGGAAAATCCTTTTCAGAAATACAGCGACTCTGAATTAGAGTATTACCTCAGAAATCAGCTGCAATTATATTGTTCTTCCGATAGGAAAGAATATCTGTATTCAAATTTGGGAACTGGTTTGTTGGGATATACGTTATGTCAAATGGAAAAATGCAGTTTCACGGAACTCGTTTCCAATAAAATCTTCAAAAAGTACAAAATGAATAATTCATATACAGATGCAAGATTAGTAGAAACCGGTCTTGTCAAAGGAATAAGCCGCACAGGTGTTCCTATCGGCAATTGGATATGGGATTCAGATGTGTTTTTAGGAGCCGGTGGTATTCTTTCTTCTGCAAACGATATGGCATGTTTTTTAGAGGCTCAATTTGATATGGGCAACAAAGAACTTGCAATGACAAGAAAACCGACTTTCAAAGTAAACGACAAACTTAGCGTAGCACTTGGATGGCATATCGTAAAGGCAAATAACGGAAACGATTTATATTGGCACAATGGTGGTACGGGCGGTTTTTCTTCCTCTATGGTATTCGATATGAATGAAAAGAGTGGAGTCATTATTCTTTCCAATGTTTCTTTTCTGCATCCTCATGCGAAAAATGTAGACGCATTGTGTTTTGAAATAATGGAAGACTTGGCAAAAAAGTAATAGTATATATGCAAGAGAGAAAGAAACAAAGCGTATTATATGATTTTCTTATGGAGAAGAAATACAGATGGACTCGCCATTTCCTGCTTATCATCTCCATCGGCATTATCTCCACAAACCATATTTTTATTACCTATGGAGAACAGATTCGAGGCGGAGATGTTTGTGGTATTATATTTGCGCATATAGTAGCTTATCTGTTGCTGATATATCTGAATATGTACATCTTCATTCCTAAATTGCTACAACAAGAAAGGTATGTGCAATATGCAGCTGTCTTGCTCGCTGCAATATTCACATTCGTGATAGCGAATATCGGCTTGGAGTATTACATTCATTTTAAGTATCAAATACCTTTCGGTCCATATTCTTTTTTTTCTGACGGACGCAATAAAGCAGTCGATTTCTTCTCCGATTTCTCGGTACTGACATTGTCGGTGACGAGTATTACTGTAATCGTCTTTTACAAACATTGGATTCAAATGACTGAGATGGAGGAACAAATCGGAACTCACAGGCTAACCGTTGAGTTGGAAAATTTGAGAAACAATATCGGATCGGAATTTCTTTTGGCTAAATTGAAAAAAGCAACTGCACTATGCCTGACCGAACCTCCGGAAGTATCTCCGCTATTATTGACACTGAGCCGGATTGTACGCTATCGCCTATACGATTGCAGCAATCCGGTTGTACCACTCAATTCCGAAATTAAAATCCTTAAAGACTACCTGAATTTGGAAAAGAAGTGCGGGGCTCTCGCCGATTTCACACTCTCTTGCCAAATGAGGACTGGTATTTGTTTTATTCCTCCATTGACGTTACTATCGTTTGTAGAAGAACATCTATTCAATTCACCGGGAAAAGACCGAATGGAAATTGAGATTGAAATATGCGCCGACACGCTTGTCTGTACCTGTACAAACAATAGCAATCCTCCCAAAATGGGTAAGCGCATTTTTACCATCTCAAGAAGACCAGAAAACGCTTCACACAAAACGAGTTTGAAAAGTTCCTAAGCTTTCCAAGAAATTTTCCGATAAAGTTTTTGGGAATTAATAAACATAAAGAATCGAATGGCATTATTGAAAGAGATAAATAAAAAGATTGGAACACAAATCCAAACAGGAGGATTCCATAGAATGGGAAACCTGCTTTTACTTTGCATTATAGTTGTCTTGACAATGGAAATGGTCTATAACACTGGCAGTGTACACGGACGGCTCACGAATGCAAGGTTTTACGAATGGATGGCATATTTCATTGTCTTCACCTGCACCGTATATACCAACGCCCGCCTGCTGGTTCCTCGTTTCCTGTTGCGCAATAAGTTGTCAGGATATTTCGCTTCAATCGGTTTGTGCGTATTTCTGTTGATGCTTTTTATCATACTGGTGCAAAACACCCTGTACGATGTTCCCAAAAGTTACAGGCTGACCTCTCTTTGTTTCAATATCGCGGGAAATATGTTATTGTTGGGATTGACGATAGCCTCTACTTCAGTAATACCACTGTTTCGTTGCTGGGCAGAAAACAGCCGTCGAGTATCGGAATTGGAAAAGACGACGGCAGAAGCAGAATTGCAACAACTGAAAAGCCAGATAAATCCGCACTTTCTTTTCAACACGCTCAATAATGCCAACATTAAAGCAGAGCAAGAGCCACAACTGGCATATGCCATTCTTTCCCGGCTTGAAAATTTGTTGAGCTATCAGTTGTCCGAATCTTCGCAAGAAAAAGTTCTGATACGGAATGAAATTTCCTTCTTGCATGACTATTTGGAACTGGAAAGTACACGTCGTGGAAACTTGTATTACGAAATCAAGACAGAGGGCGTGGTGGAAGATATATCTATATACCCATTACTGTTTATCCCCTTTGTAGAAAACGCAGTCAAGCATAGTGTTGAAGTCAAAGGAAAGACAAACATACACATCACGTTTGCCGCATCCGAAAACCAACTGCACTTCCAGTGCGAAAACACCAAGGCCGCTTCTCGTACATCGAATCATTACGGAGGTTTGGGGTTGAAAAACATCAAACGGAGACTAGAATTGCTATTCGGAAAGTCTTATACCTTATCCATTACGGAAGAAGAAAATAAATATACTGTATGCTTATGTGTGAACCTATAAAATGTATTATCGTCGATGATGAACCTATCGCCCGAGAAGGATTGGAAAGGTTGGTACGCAAGAGTCCAATGTTGGAACTTGTCGGCAATTTTGAGTCTGCAGAATCTGCGACTGAATACATAAAAGATAATCCTGTGGATTTAATATTCCTTGATATCGAGATGCCTGGGACAAACGGGCTTGATTTTGCCCGTAAAATCCCACAACAAACACTTGTCGTTTTTACCACAGCCTATTCCGAATACGCATTGGACAGCTATGAGGTAAACGCTACCGATTACCTCGTCAAACCCATCGAGGAACAACGTTTTCGTAAAGCAGTGGAAAAGGTTTCTGCCTATCATACCCTACTCATCAATGCAGAGAAAGAAAGTGTGGAGGCAGATGTGGATTTCTTCTTCGTGAAATCAGAGCGTAGATATTTCAAAATCAGATATGACGACATCCTCTTTATAGAAGGCTTAAAGGATTATGTAATCATACAAACAGAAAATCGACGCATCATTACCAAGATGTACCTGCGTACTATCCATGAACTTCTGCCTCCGTCTGTTTTCTTCCGCATCAACAAATCCTATGTTGTGAATTTAGAGAAAATAGAATCGTTCGACACCAACGACGTATTCATCGGAAAATATGAAATCAGTATCGGCAATACTTACAAAGAAGATTTCTACAAAAAGCTCATGAAATAACAGTTGACTTTGCTATTATCTCAATCAATAATTCAAATCAAATGTGTATGGAAAGATTAGTTAAAACTTTTTCATTCAGGGTTCTTTCTTCGAATGATTCATCCACTGCCGAACAGCGGAATGCAACTGATAACTTGATAAAAGAGATCATTAAATTGAACACGGAAGAGAACGATAACATTTTTATACTCCGTATTCTTCGTTATACCCGTTTCCGATTGCAATCTCTGCAAGAGAAACCCTCATCGGATAGGGCGGGGGAAAATGTGGCAGAGCTATTGTCTGTCATTGATACAGAACTGGAACTGTTGAAGATGCGGATGCAGGGACATCTTTCTGCTTTGCCCATCAAATCTGCCAAGAAATTCCATTGGACAGGTAAAGTAACCGACTTGGTCGAACTCCTTTACGCCCTCGACACCTGCAACTGCATTAACAATGGAGAGATCGGCGTAGAGGAATTAGCGGACGCTCTTTCCGAAATCTTCGGCGCAGAGATAAAGAACTGCTACAACGTCTATATGAACATGAAACGCCGCAAGCATGACAGCCGTACCTATTTCCTTGATGAACTTCGAGAGAAACTTAACAAGCGTATGGTGGAGAGCGACCTGAAAGGCGGAAAATTCAAGAAACGGTAATTAAATTCAAATAATCAATCAGGCTTCCCAAAACGAGAGGGAAGCCTGATTTTTTATCCATAAAGAACAATACGATGTAAAATGGCTACTGTCGAAGTTGCCATTTCTCTTGAAATTCACGAGTCAGTTGCACGATTTCACCTCCGATTATTGCCAGTTCAAGTGTCAGTTTCTCCAACTTGGCGAGCATCGCAAAGGCTTTCTTCTCTGTAAAGTTGCTCTTCATTGCAACTACTGTCTGGTTGTAATTGACTCCCACACTGCGGAATTGTCCATACAAAGTCGTCAGCTTTTGATAATAATCAAGCAACGAACGATCCACTTTTATCACCCGAAAAGTCTCATTAAAGATTCTTGCCTTGATGAATAGTGACAGACTTGGTACACCGCTTTCCTCTTTCATCGTGAGGAAATGAGCGTATTCCGTCGGTGTAAAATTGACCGAAACACGCTTTTCTGTCTTCTCTTTGGAGCGTGCGCTCCGAATTTTCTTCATTTTCATTTCTTACTTTGGATTTTAGTGTTTTACGGCATAACCAGCATTCGAAATATGACATTTTCTCTTTCAAGAAAAACGACTTCGGAGTTTTTTCAGCTCTCTTGGAGAGCAAGGTTTTTATGCTGCAAAAACGAAGTCATGCTGCATAAAACATACCTTGCTATTTGCCCGATGCAAATAAGTCTGTCCATGAAGGACGAAAACGAATCACTCAAAAAAGAGCACTTTATGTCTCGAAAGCTTCGGCTTACCGCTTGGATGCAAAATTACTAAGCGTCATGTCTAACTCCATTACCTCATATGAAGCCACAACTATCCAAATCGAAGCCACAAGTACGCACTGAAGAAAATCACGCTGATTATAGCATTACCGAGCCATATATTTGCACTGTCAAATATGTCGGTGAGGGTGTGCGTCTTCGATAACATCACGTTTCGATGAGCGATATGAGCGAAGGTGTATGTCAAAGAACAGTCCTTGATTCTTTCACTCGAACGTGGGAATGTGCGAAAGCAGATACAATCGAACGATTGTATTGATGGACACTAATGAATATCACCACAGAAAGGATATGAACGAAAGGATGTAGCCCTGCTGGTACAAGCCAATTATTGGACATAGCTCTGATAGCGGACGTATTCATCTTCATAGGTAAATATATCGGCAACGAAACGGACAGTGAATTATATAACAAAAAAAATAAGTAAGTATGACAGAAAACCAAAACGACAAGGTAGATCCCATTGCCATCCGAGAACTTATTTCACAGGGTATTCCTATGAAAAGAAAAGAGAGTGAGATAAAACACTCTCAATCAGAAGAGCAGTGTGTTGAACCAGAACGTCCAAATGACGAGTCAATGTCAAAGGATTTTTCAAGAGTCCCAAGAAGAGAAAGACGAAAGGCTGACAAAGGCGATTATGAGTCGCTTTTCATCTGTCGTAACACTTTGAAAAATCAAAAGACCATCTATATTGCCAAAGACTTGCAGGACACATTGGCGGAGATAGTCATGTCGATGAGGAATAGAGATATGACCATTGGCATCTATGTGGAGAACATTATCCTTCATCATCTTGAGACCTACAAGGATGAAATTAACAGATTAGCGGAGATAAAGTTCAAGAAATTATTGTGAGGCATTTAGCAATGGCTTTTTGTTACTTTTGAGCCATCTCAACTCACTGTAAAAAGTAACGAGGTGCTTTTCATTGGGGGCATTGTCCGCCCGAAACTTATGAAAGAACAGGAGCAGTCGGCAAATTTTCCGACCGCTTTACTCCATCTGTTCTTCCTGAATGATTATTTTTGATTTTATGCGGATTTCAGAGGTGAGGGAGTTTGAGTTTCAACTTTTCTTTTTTCCTGCTTCTCGCATATCCGATATTTTTTTATGCGTCTTTCCGTCGGGTCGGTCGTTTTTGTTTCAGGGGCGTAAAAAGGTAGGGCTTAGGACAAACAAGGTTTTACGGCGAGAATACTACCTGCAATGAAATGGAAGTGTGGAGATTGTCGTCTAAACGGCTTACCGCCCCGACCTTTTTTGTCCGTAGATGCCCGAAACTACCTTTGCCACTGACATAAACAACCGATCCCGACATGATTACACAAGCATAAGTGGAGGATGTGCAGACAGAGGTAGCAGGGCGAAGACAAAGTGGTCCCAACGGACACCTTTATCGTATTTTCCAATCCGAAACTCAATTCCTGTAGTCCATTTATCTATTAATTTACGCCCCCATTCCTCTCAGGACGGGCGAGAGCTACTGGTAGCGAACTTTTTAATATGAACAAAGGGGGGAACGCAATCCGCATGATGCATATCAGTACTTATTTTCCCAACCTATTTCTCTGGAAGTAGGTACCGAACTTACGGATAAATAAAATATCATCAATCTGAAAGTTTAATTTGAAACTTATTCATTATCTTTGCACTTGTAAATTGGGTATATTATATACAGCAAATGACAAACGAAAAGAAATATACGGTTATTGATTTGTTTGCCGGATGTGGTGGTCTTTCATTAGGTCTATACCAGTCTGGTTGGGACGGTCTATTCGCTATAGAAAAGAATACATTTGCATTTGCAACTTTAAAAGCTAATCTGATAGATAATAAAAAGCATTTTAATTGGCCCAGTTGGCTTCCTCAAACACCTCATGATATTAATGAAGTGTTAAAAAAATACACTCCTCAATTAAAAAGTCTAAGAGGAACGGTTGATTTAGTCGCTGGAGGACCTCCTTGCCAAGGTTTCTCTATGGCCGGAAAAAGGGTTGAAGAAGATATACGGAATAATCTTGTTTTTTCATATATTAAATTCATTAAGTTGGTTCGTCCAAAGATAATTTTATTTGAGAATGTCAAAGGATTTACTTATGCATTTGATAAGAAAAAGAATGAGGATGCGATTCCATACTCTCAAAAGGTTATTGAAGGTTTAAAGCGTTTAAGGTATAATGTCAAACCTCATATTATAGATTTTTCTAAATATGGTGTGCCTCAAAGACGTAATCGTTTTATTTTAGTCGGTGTCCAAAAAACGATAGGCTCTCCGGACTCATTTGAAACGTTGTTAGAGTCAGTAAAGGATGTTTTTTTGCAGTCTAAAGGCATATCCTCAAGGACCACGGTTAAAGATGCTATATCTGATCTTTTGCAATCAAACGGAGAAATTCCTACGCCTGATAGGAAAGGATTTAAATCAGGATTGTATGGTCGTGTAGAATCTAACTATCAAATTTTGCTTAGAGGAACTTATCCTGAAGAACAACATATTCCTGACAGTCATAGCTTTGCAAAACATACTATAGAAAAAACAGAATGTTTTAGAAATCTTTTAGCCAATTATAGTATAAGGGGCAAGCGAATAGATGGAGATGCAAGAATAAAGTGGAATATTAAACAAAGAAGCATAACAATTTTGGATGAAAACTCCATTTCTCCAACTATAACAGGACATCCAGATGATTATTTGCATTATTGTGAGCCTCGAATCATGACTGTTAGAGAGTGTGCACGCATACAATCTTTTCCAGATTGGTATGAAATAAAAATGAAATATACAACGGGTGGAAATATGCGTAAAATTGAAGTCCCCCGTTATACTCAAATAGGTAATGCCATTCCTCCATTATTTGCAGAATTGGCGGGTACTGTATTAAAAATTATGATCTAATGGAACAAATGCAGTTTAAAGTTAGTTCAGCGTTAAAAGACCTTGTTGGAAAGGATCTTATAACAAACGACAATGTGGCAATATTTGAGTTGGTAAAAAATTCATATGATGCCTATGCCACTAAGGTTGAAATTAAATTTAGTGATAATGAGATCGTTATAGCTGATAATGGAAAGGGAATGTCCTTTGATGATTTGAAGAACAAATGGTTGTTCTTAGGATATTCTGCAAAAAAAGATGGAACAGAAGATGCAGATAATGATGTTAAGCAAAAATCTTATCGAGATAAGATAAAACGTCATTATGCAGGCGCGAAAGGAATTGGGCGTTTCTCTTGCGACCGTCTTGGAAAGCGCCTTTCCCTAACGACAAAAAGTGAAGATTCACATACATTAGAAACCATCATTGTTGATTGGACAGATTTTGAAGTTGATCAAAAGAGAGAGTTTGCTCAAATTGACGTTAAGCATATTTCTCAAGAAAAAAAACATATTTTCCCTTTAAACAGCGAAACTGGAACTATTCTTAAAATATCTGCTCTGAATAATGAAAAATTACCATGGAATAGAAAACGATTGCTCGAACTTAAGCGTTCATTAGAAAAACTAATAAACCCATTATCAGAAACAAATGATTTTATTATAGAGATTATTTGCGAGAAAGAAACTGAAGAAGATAAGAGAGTAAGAGATAACGGTGGGCATGATCGAGATATTGTAAATGGTATTCTTAAAAATAGTATATCACAAATTTTGAAACTTAAGACGACTCAAATTGATGTCCGTCTTGATAAGAATTACATCTATACAATAATCTCTGACCGAGGCGTAGATATATACAAAATACGTGAAAATAATACAGAATTTACAAAATTAGAGGATGTAAAGATTAACTTGTATTTTCTAAATCGTTCTGCAAAGAATAATTTCACACGATTAATGGGTATAGAACCTAAAAATTATGGGTCAATATTCCTATTCAGAAATGGATTTAGAATAATGCCATTTGGTAATACTGGTGATGATAGTTGGGGGTTAGATTATAGAGCACAACAAGGTCATAGTCGTTTTCTCGGCACAAGAGATTTATTCGGTCGGGTTGATGTGTTGACTGATAGTATTAATGAGTTTAAAGAGGTCTCCAGCCGTGATGGAGGGTTAATAGAAACCCAAACATCTAAGCAACTTTTCAGTTTGTTTGAGATCGCGCATAGACGATTAGAACGATATGTTTCTGGCGTTTTGTGGGGAGAAGCTTTTTTGCGTAAGGAATATTTCGTAAATGAGGCTGAAGGTTTACGAATGCGAAAAGAATTATTGGAAATTGATAAGGATGAAGAGAATCCTAATTATGTTCTGTCATCAAGTATTGGTAGTAAAATTGACTTTGTCCAATTAATAAAGGCATTAGTAAGAGATAAAAATATTGAAATTTTGTATTATAACACAGAGCTAGCTAATATTGTATCATCTAACAATCCGATTGATACTGTTAAACCTCAATTTTTGAAAGATTTAGAAACGATAGCAGAAGATACTAACGATTCGAAATTACTAGCATCAATTGATGCTGCAAAACATCGTATTGCGGAGTTGACTCATCAAAAGGAGGAAGCTGAAAGAAAAATAGCAGAGGCCAAACTTCTTCAACGTGAAGCAGAGGAAAAAGCCATAAAAGCAGAGGAGGAGCGTCGTATTGCAGAAGAAAAAGCTAAGACAGAAGAAGAACGTAGACGTCAAGCTGAATTAAATAAATTGCGTGCTGAGAATGAAAAGGTTAAAGAGGAAAATGCACGTCTTGTTGCTGAAAAGAAAGCTAAAGATGAAGAACTTAAACGCAAACAAGTAGAGAAAGAAAAGCAACTCGAAAGTTTGAAAGTTGAGTTTTACAAGAAAGTGTCAAATCCAGATACAGATGCTTTAATACATCATGTAAAAAACAACAACACTAGAATTAATGATAAGATTGATGAACTAATATCTTATGTAAATAGTAAGGATTTCAGAGGCGAAACTAGTACGTTGATTCTTAAGTCGTTATCAAGCATCAAACTCCTATCTCAGAAATCTTTAGCTGCCACGGATTTAATTTTAACTTGCGATCTCGCAAAATCAGATTCTCAGAAAATTAATTTACCGTTATTTATAGAAGGATATTTACACAAAGAAGTAAAAAGTAATTTAAAATGTCATTTTTCTTCTTCTATTAATTTGTTTGCTGTGTATGGAAGTAAACTTGATTTTGCCTTGGTAATAGATAATTTTATAAAGAATTCTGAAGATTGGCATGCTAAAAATATTTGGTTTAATTGTTCTCGATATCAGAATGCTCTTAAACTGGATATATACGATGATGGGGATGGATTAACAGATTCATTCAAGCAGGAGCCTAATCAAATATTTGACTTCTCAATTTCAGGCAAATCTGATGGTACTGGTTTTGGCATGTATCTAATAAAGGAAACCTTAAAATCCTTACACGCTTCGATAGAAGTTGACAGACCGATTAACAATAAGGGGATTCACTTTAAAATACTTTTCAAGTGATGGAGCGGAAACATTTAATATTAGTCGACGAACAATCTCAGACGGATCGTCTTGAGAGAATTAGTGAAAACCTAAAAAAAGACGGAATAGAATTAGTATATGAGGAAATAAATCCAAATGACTATTCTAATAGATTAGAATCTGGGGATTTGGAGTTTGACAAGCATGCTTTAAAAAAGAAATTGCTTTCAATAAGATTCTTGTCACATCTTGATATATTTGCTACAGATTATAATCTTGTTGAAGATGAACTAAAAGGCATAGATTTAATTGCAATGCTCTATGAACTTTTACCGCACTATAACAAGAAGATTATTATGTATTCAGCTCAGATAGAAGATGTTATTGATAATATTATTACTAAAAGAGCTGATGGATTTAAACAGCAAATAACGATGTTAAAATTACTCGCACAGAATGAAATAAACTATCTTAGTAGTGATGGAGAGTTTGAAAATAAAATAAAGCAACTAATCATTAAAGAACCTGATCTTACCATTGATTCAAGATTGGCAGATTCATTATGTGCACTAGATAATGAAAATTTCAAATGTATTATACCTGAATATACAGACAAGAGAATTAGCGAAATCGGTAAGATGCTTCTAACGAAAGGTGAAGAGGCGATAGCGTTGAGAAGATCTATTACAGAACATATAATGGCAAATATAACTTCAATACTAGACTATGAGTAAAATATTTGCTATTTATCCTCTTGACAAGAGTAGTTCAACTTCGTTTCTTAATCGTATTCATACATTTGAAACGAGAAAACTTGGAGATACTTGGCATTGCTATAAAGTCCATTTTTCTGATGAAGACCATGAAAGATGTATTCAGCAAGCCAAGGATAATCATTTTATATTTTATATGGGGCATGGAGGAGAGACCCAGTTACATGGAGCTTGTGCAAAATATGGAGAAATGCCAGTTGATCCTACTGCCATTGAAGAAAATAAGGATTACTATAATAAAGAGGTTTTTATAAATGCCAATAATATCAATGCTTTCAAAGGAAAAATATTTTTCTGTTTTTCATGTAATTCAAATAGAAATAGTTCAAAAAGCCTTGCAAGACTATCTAGAAAATATGAAGTAGAAACATTTGTTGGGTTCGGCGATATACCTACAGATTATATTGACGGAAGTAAATTCTCCAAAAGATGCATAGCAATCTACAAAGGCAAGATTGTTAAGATAATAAAGTACTCCTTATTTTATGCTGTTCAAAACAATGAAACTGTAGACAACCTTATTAGGATAATAAAACTTTTAACATGCAAAGAAATACAATTATTACTAAATCAAAAGAATTTTCATGGAAGGAATTTAATTATTAAACAGTTGTGTATGTTCAAAAATGAAATAAAGATATTCGGGAATATGTATTCTACGCTTTAACCGAGTAAATGAGAAATTATTTACTGTCCACACGATTAATAAAATATACTGTCTTTGCATTCAAAATAAAACGTTCTTTTCAATAATTCTGAATAAGACAGATAAAGGGAATACGATTATTTCTAAATCATTAGCGGTCTAAAATTTAAATTCTGCAAACGCTTATTTTCAGCAAGTAAGGCAAATAAACAATACCTTAAGTAAATGATAAATGAGTGATTCAAAAGAATTAAGACAACATATCCTCAAAAAATATAGACAAAGTTTCGTGTTTCTTGGTGTATCGTGTTATCTTTGCATCAAATAAAGTGGTTCTTTGAAATGGCAAAATAAGGTGGAGTATAGAAACCCACTGGTTTCCTTATCGTTACCTACCTCCCTTGACAATCAATTTAATCTGTTGATTATTTGATGTTTATAAAATTCTCTATGCCTTGCCATGTGGTAAGACAATCGGCCTCTGATACCATAAGCCTTGCCGACAATACACAGGTTTTTGCCCATCACGTTACGGCTGCAAACACGGTGGAAGACAAGGTTGTCTCCCTTTTCTTTCACAGGCAGATGTTCTTCGCTTCTTTCCTGCTCTTTCCTACGATGGCTGATGATGGCTTCCGCTATGGGATGTAACGGCACAATAAACTCAACCTTTGTCTTCTGACGTTCCTTGCGGATATACCGCTGTCCGTCCGCTGCTGTTTGGATGTGCCTGTATTCCAAATTTTCCATATCAGAGATAGCCAACCCCGTAAAGCAGGAAAAGACAAACATCAGTCTAGCCAGCTCCGATTCCCTGTCGTTCATCCTCATTGTCATAAGTTTCATTACATCGCTCTTTTGCAGAAAGCGTATCTTCTTTTCCTCCTTCTCATACTTGGTGTTCTCAAAGGGATTGAAGCGGATAATCCTCCTACTGACCGCACGGAACATCAGTCGGCTCAGCCAGCAGAGATTAGTATTGACAGTCGATGCTTTCAACCCACGCTTTTTGAGAAAGAAACGGTACCCCTCAAACAAGTCCTCCGTAATTGTTCCGATGGGTATGTCCTGCACTCCTTTGCTTTCGACAAAATCACGGAGATTTCTGTCAGAATGGAACAGGTTCAGATAAGTAGCCTCTGCCTTTGACTTGCCTACTGACTCTTTGACGGATTGCAGCTCCATCCTGCTCATGGCAAGGAGCATGGTGGGATTGGTGACAATACCTTGTAAGCGGTTCTTGATAAGTTCCACACTTACCACTCCATCCTTTACAAGTATTTCCTGATAGGTCTTTTCTACTAACTTCTTGAGCTCATGGATTCTTTGATTGGTCTTCTTGTCAGTAGTTAATCCCTGCTTAGTATTCCACTCGGATCCTTTACATTCTTCTCCTGTGGTAATGGCGGTGCTCTTTCCGTCAATAGTGATACGGCAGAGAATAGAGGTGTTGCCGTCTGCCTTTGTCTTCTGTCTGTTGATGTAAAACAGTATCTTAAATGTACTTCTCATTGTCTTGATGATTTTGAATAAATGGATAAGAAATAAAATAATCTGATAAGGATTAGATAACCAACTGCATATCTTCGGTGAAAGAGAGGAAACGGGCAAATTCCTCAAAGAGTTTCTGGGGCGTTACCTTTGCATAACGCTCGGTCATACTCACATTGCTATGTCCCAGCATCTTGCTTATCGTTTCAATAGGCACTCCTTGTTCAAGCGTGATGAGTGTGGCAAATGTGTGTCTCGCAGTATGTGTGGTAAAGGGAAACGAGATGCCTGCACGAAGTCGTAGGGCTTTCAAGCAGGTCTGATAATTCTTGTATTTGATATAGGGGAGTAATGTTTCCCTTTCATCGCTGTGGAGCTTCTCCATTATCCGTATGGCTTCGGGTAACAGCTTGATACGGCAGGGTACGCCTGTCTTGTGGCGGTTGAACTTCAGCCAAAGACTGCTCTCGTCATCACGCACAAGATGGGGCTTGTTCAGTTCCATCAAATCACAATACGCAGCACCTGTATAACAGGCAAAGAGGAAAATATCCCGTGCTGTTTCCATTTCCTCCTCCAAGTCCTCAAAGTGGAGAGCCTTCAACTTCTCCAATGCCTCCCTGTCGAGTGCTTTGGGGAGTTTCTTGTTACCCTTGCTAATCTTTATTTTGTCGAAAAGCAGGAAGTCTGCTAATCCCTCACGGTAAGCCAGTCTGCATACCGTCTTCAAATGGGTGGCGACATTATAGAATGAGCTTTCCTGAAATCCACATTCCCCCAAGAAGTACTGCTGAAACTCATGGATGAAGTTCTCTGTCAGTTGGGAGAAAGCCAAGTCAGAAACCTTATACTTCTTTTGAATGAACTCCTGCAAGCGGATTCTCGTAGAGTGATAGCCTGCCATAGATGCTTCCTTGATGTCTATACCGATATGGCTTTCTTTTTCCCTAATGAACATATCCAATCTTTCAATGAGCATGCACCTTGTCTGGATGCTGCCTTGAAACAGTTTCTTCACGTCGGTTGCATCAAATGACTGACCTCTTGTAAGCAAGGACTGATAGGATGACTGAATGGAAAACAGTAAGTTCTCCAACCTTCCGTTCACTTCCACAGCCTCACTGCTCTTGCCATCCATCCTACTTTCACGTGGATTCCACAAGTTGGGATTGCAGGAGAGTTTACAACTAAACTGGGCAATGGAACGCCCAATCGTTATCCGTCCCATAATCGGAGCCTTGCCCGATTTGTCAAGACCGCTCTTTTTGAGGTAGAGCAACATCTTCATTTTTTCTGTTTTCATACGCTTTAATTTTTATGGGCAAAGTTACCCGAATTAAAGCGTTCCTCACTTATGCAGAAAACTGCCGACCGAAGCAACAGCTACACGAGAGAAAATAATTTAGTTACCGAATATTACTCCATCGTTACCTATGGTAAAATCGGGTAACGGTTTAGTAACTGAACTTTTGCCTAAATCTGCATATTGCTGCCCTTTACGAAAGAGGCAGTTTTAAGCAAATCGTTCCGTTTCCTACTCATTATCAGTCTGTTTACACCAACTTCGATTTTTCTTCATTTTCAAGGATAGTTGCACAGCGAAAGGGTCACAGTTGCGCTTCAACTGTGGCCCTTTTGCAAGTCTGTTCGGGCTCTTTCAGACCCATTTTGGGGATAAAGCATGTGTCAATAAAATTCAACTGGCTGATTGTCAATGTCTTAAAAGTGTCGCCAAAATCGCCTATTTGCGGCCGGGTGGGCTGTTCGTTGCGAATATCGCAAGCAGAGAGGCTGAAAATGAATAAATAGTTTGACAACCATTCTGCCGCGAAACATGAATTCCCCCAACACATTCGCCATCTCTCTGTCTGCCGCCTACGCCCTTGGGGAAGTCTCCCCCACTCAACATCGACTGAGCCTATATTAGGCCGTGTCGGTCGGCTTCTCCTCGTTTTCCATGCCGAAATACTCGTTGAGTTCGGCTTTGGCTGCACCGTCTGCGTTGGGCAGGTCTTTCACGATGAGCCCTTTTTCGAGCAGCAGGATGCGTGTGGAGATGTCGGCTACGAAGCTGAGGTTGTGGCTGGAGAGGATGACGGTGGTGCCGAAGTCCTTGCAGGTGTGTTCGATGAGGCGGGCGATGGTGATTTGCGACGACGGGTCGAGATAGTTGAACGGCTCGTCAAGGATGAGTACTTGAGGGCGGATGAGCATGGCCCCGATGATACCCACCTTCTGGCGGTTGCCCTCGGAGAAGTCGCGCAGGTATTTCCGCGTGCCGAGTATTTCGCCGTGCATGAGCCCTTCGAAAGTTTGCAGCCGCTGTTCGAGCGTCTCCTTGGAAATGTGGTAGACATCGGCGATGAACGAGAAATACTCCTCGGGTGTGAGATAGTCGATGAGGAAACGCCCGTCAATGAACGACCCTGTGTAGTTTTTCCACTCCTCGGTCTCGCTGACCGGCTGGCCATTGCTCGTCACCCGCCCCTCGTCGGCCTTAATGAGGTCGAGGATGAGACGCATCAGCGTGGTCTTTCCCGCCCCGTTGTTGCCCACGAGGCCTATCAGTTCGCCCGAGTGCAGTGTGAGTTCGGGTATGTCGAGCACGGTGATGCCACCGTACACCTTTTTCAAGTTTTCTATTTTAATTTCCATTGTTATGGCTGTTGGTTTGCGTGTATTTTATAGTTGGTTGTGTGCGGAAGCGTCATTCCATGAAAGTCTCCATCCGTTCATATCGCTTGGCTATGAACATGGAAGCCAGTTTGGCGATGACCGGCCGGTGGAGGGCAAAGCCCAAGAGGCTCGCGCCGAGAAGGACAAGATCGGCCTGCCACTCGCTGAGCAGTGCGAAACACACGGCTGACAGTCCGATGGGTACTAAGAAGGCGATGCCGTAGACATTGATGCGGAAGTTGGCCCCCTGATAGTTGAAGAACGCCGAGGAAAAGAGATTGAGCCGCGAGGAGAAGAGGCACGTGGGCAGCATCATGAGATTGAGCACGCCGGCGGCGAAGGCAAATGTGGCGAAAAGCGTGAGCGGCGACAGGGAATACAGGAACACGAGTGGCAGGAAGAGCATCGCCATGCCGGCATTGAGCATGGCGAAGAAGTAGAACTTGTTGCGCAACATGCGCTCTATGCGCACGGGTTTGCTCCACAGACCGTGGAAGTAGTTGCCCTCCACGCCGAATGTCCACTGTCCCAGCACCAAAGAGGGGCCGCACACGGCAAATTCCAGAAAGACCAAACTGGCGACTTCGTGTTGCAATTCGCCATCCATGAAAAACATGTAGCACTGAAACAGGAATACCGCCACGATGGCTATAAACATCTGCCGCAGGCGTTTGGCCCGCAGCAGACTGATATATTCGGTGCTGAAAAGCGAACCGTGCCCGAGACTCCGCACGTGTCCGGCGTTGCCCCTACGTTCGTCATAGCGTTTCAGCCGGAAAAGGTAGGCCATCAGTCCGGCCAGTGTGCCCAAAGCTATGACCACATAGCCGAGTGTGTGGATCCACACGTTGAGTCCTGCAAAGAGCATGATGTAGGCCCCCACAAACATGAAATAGCCCCACCAGCCCAGCACCAGCGGCCATCGGAACATCCACTCGTCGGCCTTGCGCAGGCAGGTGATGAACAGCCCGTTGACCAGCGAAGTGAGAAGGAGCAGTGCCAGCGTTGCCACACCGGCCCCCGTGGGCATGAGGAAAAACACGATGGGGATGAGCATGACCGGCACCACGAGATTCCAAAAGCTCCCAAGGTTGGTGAGCAGCAGAAAACGGTTCCACACCTTCCCGGGCATGGGGCGCGACTTGAGATAGTCATCCGGAACGGTGACATCGTGCTTCATGAGCAGTTTTTGGATGATGTCGGGCAGCATCATGCCCACACACAGCATCAGCCCCATGCTGCCCACATCGCTCGCTCCCTGCATCTTCGACAGCGCATCGCCTGACTGCATGTAGGTTATTGTGAGTATCACGGCATAGAGGAACACGAAGTAGCAGGCCACGAATACGTTTTTCCACGAAAAACTTCGGCGCTGTTGCAGCCACCAGAGCCGCAAGAGTATCTTCATCATAACTGTTTTGGATAATCGGTTTTCAGAGTTCTGAGGTTACGGTTTTTTATCTCTGTGTCGGCAAAGATAATGAAAAAGCATGAAAGGTGCTCGCTCTGTTAAGTTTTTTTAGAGAGATAATGTGTGCTTGGAGGGTGTCCTGCGCGGGTGCGCATTCCCCCGTGGGGTGGAAGAGAGCGTTCTGCCGACAAGAGCACTTGTGTCAAAGGAATGCCGTTGATGAATTGTAAATACTTGTATGTCTGTTGGTTGAGCCATCTTCCGTATGTCAATGGCGGAGGGGGTATTGCATCTTTTCCGCCGGTAGCGTATCTTTGCATCGACGTATTACCAATACTCAAATCTGCAATTCGCGACCCTGCGGAGAGGCCAGTGGCATGGGACTTCCGGGCAGGGTCGCGTTTTTTGTGCCCTCGAGTGTGCCGCTTTGTATTTGGGAGACGGGATGGGAGAGACTTGGCCCCTACCGTAGGGCATACGCTCCATTCCCTTTCTTTTGTCCTTATTTTTCTTTCTCGATTTGCATTCCGCCCCGTTTTGTTGTATCTTTGCACAGGCAAAGGAAGCACGCGTGTGTTTCCTTTTTTCATTTCTCCAGCCCATCACTGCCCCCAAAACCCGGAAATGGCGTACCTTCCGGGCTGAATGAGCCGATGAAACGGCCTCTTTTGGATTGTCGTTCGGCCCAAACGAGCTTCCAAGTGTGGCCCTTTTGGATGATCGTTTGGGCCGGATGAGAATTTTGATGGGCCGGATGAGGAAAACAAGGCGGATAAAAACAGGCGGCCGAATGGGCGTGGAAAAACCGCGTGTAAGCCTTTTTCGCAATCTTGGTAAGTTTTGTGCTATATGCCTTTTGCCGGCGAATTGTGCAGATTATACGAATTCATCCTCACAGTCCGTATTCGCTTTATTCGCACAATTCGCCGGCAAATGGCTTTGTCTCCGAATGACACGCGTCATCGTCTCCGCAGTATTCGCTTTGACTCGCAACGCAAAAAAGAGCGTTATTCCTTTGTTTTTCGCACGATTTAGCGTAACTTTGTATGCGAATTTTGATTTTTAAGGTATTTATCTAATTATGGCAAAAAAAGCTCTTTTGATGATTCTCGACGGATGGGGAATCGGCAAGCATGGCAAGGGTGACGTGATATACCGTACGCCGACACCTTTTCTGGATTATTTGACAGCAGTTTCTGCTCATTCGCAGTTGCGCGCTTCGGGCGAAGATGTCGGCCTGCCAGACGGCCAGATGGGCAACTCTGAGGTGGGCCACCTCAATATCGGTGCCGGCAGAGTGGTGTATCAGGATCTCGTGAAGATCAACCGCGCCTGCAAAGACGGTTCCATTCTGCAGAACAAAGAGGTGGTGGCAGCCTACAGCTATGCCAAGGAGAAAGGCAAGAAACTCCACCTGATGGGACTCACCTCGACGGGTGGCGTGCATTCTTCGCTCGACCATCTCTTCAAACTCATCGAGATAGGCAAGGAATACGGCCTCAAAGACCAAGTGTTCGTGCATTGTTTCATGGACGGTCGCGACACCGACCCGAAGAGTGGCAAGGGTTTCATCGAACAAGTGCAGCAGTGCTGTGGGCAAAACGATGCCCACATCGCCCACATCATCGGCCGCTTCTATGCCATGGACCGTGACAAGCGGTGGAATCGGGTGAAAGAGGCCTACGACCTGCTCGTGAAGAACGAGGGCAAGCAGGCTACCGACATGGTGAAGGCTATGCAGGAAAGTTACGACGAGGATGTGACCGACGAGTTTGTGAAAGCCATCAACAATGCCGGCGTGGACGGCAGGATAGAGGAGGGGGATGTGGTGATTTTCATCAACTTCCGCAACGACCGTGCCAAGGAGCTCACACAGGTGCTCACGCAGCAGGACATGCCCGAGGAGGGGATGACAACCATCAAGGACCTGCAATACTACACGATGACTCCCTACGATGCCGGTTTCAAAGGTGTGCATGTGCTTTTTCCGAAAGAGAATGTGATGGACACGCTCGGCGAATATCTGTCGCGGCTGGGCAAGAAACAGCTCCACACAGCCGAGACGGAGAAGTATGCACACGTGACATTCTTCTTCAACGGCGGACGCGAGGAGCCCTACGAGGGGGAAGACCGCATCTTGGTGCCGTCGCCCAAAGTGGCCACCTACGACCTCAAACCGGAGATGAGTGCCTACGAGGTGAAGGACAAGCTCGTGGCAGCTATCCGCGAAGACGAGTACGACTTCATCGTGGTGAACTTTGCCAACGGTGACATGGTGGGCCACACGGGCATCTACAATGCCATCGCCAAGGCCGTTTGGGCGGTCGACCAATGCGTGCATGAAGTGATCGATGCCGCCAGAGAGACCGGCTACGAGGCTATCATCATTGCCGACCACGGCAATGCCGACAATGCCATCAATGAAGACGGTACGCCAAATACGGCCCACTCACTCAATCCGGTGCCGTTCATCTATGTGACCGATAACAACTCGGCCAAGGTGAAAGACGGACGGTTGGCCGATGTGGCTCCTTCCATTCTCCACATCATGGGCCTCGAACAGCCTGCCGACATGACGGGTGAGTGCCTGATAGAAGACAAGTAAACAATGAAATGGAGCTGCCCAAGCCTTGACCGGAATGCAACGCGGGAAACCGATTGCGCCCATGGTAAAGACTTGGGCAGATTTTTTAGAGTATGAATGTACAGATAGAACCTTCATGGCAACGGCAGCTTGGGGCGGAGTTTGAGAAAGACTATTTCGCCCGTCTCACCCATCTGGTGCGCGAGGAGTATGGCCGCTATGCGTGCTATCCGCCGGGCCGGCTGATTTTCAATGCCTTCAACCTGTGTCCGTTCGACAAGGTGAAAGTGGTCATCATCGGCCAAGACCCCTATCACGAACCGGGGCAGGCTATGGGACTTAGCTTCTCTGTGCCGGAAAGCATCGCCATGCCCCCCTCCCTCATCAATATCTATAAGGAAATAGAGCAGGACTTGGGCAAGCCGATGCCGCACTCGGGCGACCTCACCCGTTGGGCGGAGCAAGGCGTGCTGCTGCTCAACGCCACTCTCACCGTGCGTGCCCATGAGGCCAACAGCCACCAGCGGTTGGGCTGGGCTACATTTACCGATGCCGCCATCAAGGCACTCAGCGAGGGTCGCGAGCACTTGGTGTTCATGCTGTGGGGAGGTTTTGCGCGTTCAAAAAAATATCTCATCGACCAGTCCCGCCATTGCATCCTCGAGTCGGTGCATCCCTCTCCGCTGTCGGCCAACCGTGGCGGATGGTTCGGCCAGCACCAGTTTTCGCGCTGCAATGCCTATTTGGCAGAGCAGGATATAGAACCTATAGATTGGTAGGTGAACGGGAAGGAAGAGACAATGGAAGAAAAAGAAAAGTTGATTAGGCAGATGCTCTTGTCTTACCTCGTCACCTATACCATCTATGCGGTGCTCTCATTGGTGCCTGTATGGCTGGGATGGTATGACTATGAAGAGGCTTTCCGGGTGTTTCTCACGCTGGCGGTGGTCGATTTTGTGGTGACGCGGTTTGGCAAGAAGTTTAACAAGAAGAAGTAAAACGATGCATCAATGACAGACAAACCGATGATGCCCATTCTGCAAGTGGGCAATGTGCTGGTCTCTCCCGACATCGTGACGGAGAGATTTTGTTGTGATTTGGAGGCTTGCAAGGGACAGTGCTGTGTGGAAGGCGATGCCGGAGCACCTGTCACCCTTGATGAAATAGGAGGTATGGAAGACGCCCTCGATGAAGTGTGGGGCGACATGAGTGCCTCGGCCCAGTCGGTGGTTGACAGGCAGGGGGTGGCTTACACCGACCGTGACGGCGACCTCGTGACGAGCATTGTCGGTGGCAAGGATTGTGTTTTCACCTGTTATGAAGGCGGTACGTGTCTTTGTGCGCTCGAAAGGGCCTATCGTCGGGGGTGTACAAAGTTTGTGAAACCTATCTCCTGTGCGCTCTATCCCATCCGTGAGAAGCGATTGTCGGGCGGCTTTATCGGACTCAACTACAACCGGTGGGATATTTGCAAGGCAGCCGTGGCCAAGGGCAAGCAACTCGACTTGCCCATTTATAAGTTTTTGAAAGGTCCGCTTGTTCGCCGCTTTGGCGAAGAGTGGTATGCCGAATTGGAGGCTTTCGCCCGTGAGTTGGGGCGATAACCTGTGTCCGGCCGGTCGGGCTTACGACCGGCGATAGGCAGAGGGGCTCATGCCTACATGCTCCTTGAAGTATTTGCCAAGGAAACTTTGGTTGGCGAATTGCAGTTCCTGCGCTATTTCCTTAATGCTTTTGGTCGTGTTTTTCAGTTGCACCCGCAGTTCCAGCGTGATATAGTAGTCTATCCATTCGTTTGGTGTGCGGTGGCTGACCCCTTTCACCGTCTCCGAGAGATACTTCGGTGTGATGCACAGTTGCCGCCCATACCAGCTCACCCTGCGCTCACTTTTGAAGTTGGCTTCCAGCAGTTGGATAAATTTCGAGAAGATACTCTCTGCCCGGGTCAGTTTGCGTTCGGGGGTGTTCTGTATGCGGTAGATCACGTTGGATAGGTCGTAGACCACCATCCCCATGAGCATACGCACCATGTCGCGGCGGAAGTGATGATGCTTGTCATTTACTTTCTCTTTGAGCAGATGATAGTAGCTGATGATGTTTTTGGCTTCATCGTTGTGCAGGCTGCACACGGGATGGCTTCTGGAAAAAATGAACAACGACGACATCTCATGCACACCGGCTATCACTCCACGGAAGAAATCGCCGCTGATCATCACGGCTATGCCGCTGCAGTCGCGACTCATGAGGTAGTCGGCTATCACTTGCCCTTCGCTGATGATGATCATGTCGCCCGCATTCACGGTGTGTTCCACGGTGTCTATCGTGTATTGCACCTTTCCACGCAGACACAGAGCCATGAGTATGCAGTCCATTTTGCGCGGGTCAGTGGGCAAAGGCAATTCTGCCACCTCGTCAAATAGCAGCAGGTCGTTGTCCATGTAGCTGCCTTTCCTATAGAGTTTCTTCGTGTTGGTGATGTTGATGATGTCCGTTCCCTTGTCCATGTGTGTGAGAGTTTGGATGCAAAGATAGCATTATTTCCTTCTTTGACAAAATAAAGTGGGGGGAAATAGGATAGTTTTACAGGGTATAAAGTGTCTAAAAGGAGAATCCAAAGGCGCGTTGTGGGGCTATCTCAAGTCCTTCCACGGCTTGTATCTGTTCAGGTTTGAAGTATTTGTCGCCCGTCACAGTGACTTCTTTCTGTCGGGCGATGGTGAATTTGCGACACATTTGCTCGTCCATTTCCCCGCTGCATATATAGGTCAGGCCTCCCATTTGCAGGCACTGACCCTTTCGCGCATCGCGGATGGTGAGGCGCACCCAACCGTCGAAAGCGCGTCCGAAATCGTATTGCAGACCTTGTTCGGTGGAAGTGATGCGCACGGGAGAGAGCAGTCTGACGATGCGGTAGGTGTAGGTGGCGGTTGTCAGGTCGGCGAGTGCAAGGCGCGTGTGGTCGGATGAAGGAGTGGGCCGCACCCATCCGCGCAATGAGAGCGTGGCAGCCTTCCACCTCTTGTCGTAGTCTGCAGCGGAGATTTGTTCCCCTCCGGCAGGCGTGGAAGCGGCTCCGGCTTTCTTGCAATCCCAACTCACGTCGGCCTGCTGGCAGAAACTTGCCCCCCGGGGCATGGTTCCATAGTAGGCGAGTGACAGTTGTTTGTCTGAATGGAAGCCTGCAACGGGAGCATACCATACAGCAATCACGTTGGAGTCAGGCCGCAGATAGCGGGTTACATCTATGGTCAGTTGGCCTGCTGTAGGTCTGTTGATGTCGTCAGCCGGCTTGTTGCCATTGTGTGGCGGCCTGTTGGAGATTCCCCTTGCACCGCCCGCTTTTTCGTGGAGCGTCTGTGGTATGCGTTCGGTAGTGGGAAGCAGCACATCCCCCGACACATTACGCTCATTGACAAACAGCTGAAAGCGGCCTGTGCTGGCTATAGTGACAGCGGCGCGGGCAGGCCTTTGAAGGGTTACGAAGGTCTTGCGAAACCATATCTGCGACGTGTCATCTGCGGCAGGATGGCACACCCACTGCGTGCCGAACTCCTGTGCGGAGGCATGGCACATCCATAACAGCATGGCGAGAAGGGTTGAGACACGCATGGCAGATATGTTTAGAGGTTCTTTCTTTCGCCGGTCTTGAAGCTGAGCACACGCTCCCGCCCGTTGTATTTTACGGTCAGCTTGCCACCTTTAAGTGCTGTTATCGTGGCCAGGGTCACTTTTCCGTTTTTCCAAGTCATGTCCACCCGGTAGTTGCCACGGGCTTTCAAACCGCTCACCGAGCCTGCCGGCCACTCCTCGGGCAGTGCCGGAAGCAGCTCCATCAGCGCACCGTCACTCTGCACGAGCATCTCGCACACTCCGGCTGTGCCTCCGAAATTGCCGTCTATCTGGAAAGGCGGATGGGCGTCAAACAAGTTGGGATAGGTGCCTCCGGCCGGCCGGTGTTTGGGATCGTTGTAGTTGGCCGGCCTGACGTAGGTGAGCAGCTTGCGCAGCATTTGGTAAGCCTTGTCCCTGCGGTGCAGTCGTGCCCACAGGCTGATGCGCCATCCGGTGCTCCATCCGGTGGAGTTGTCGCCTTTTATCTCCAATGTCTTGATGGCGGCATTGGCCAACAACGGTGTGTGGTACACCGAAATCTGCTTAAAAGGATACACACCGAGCAAGTGACTTTGGTGGCGATGATGCCAATCTTGGTCGTCCCAGTCGTAGTACCACTCTTGTAGATTGCCCCGTTTGCCTATTTTATAAGGAGCGAGGTGGTCGAGTGACGACCGTAGCTGTTGCCGGTAACCGGCATCTATATTGAGAATTTCGGCCGCCCGGAGGGTGTTGGTAAAGAGCTCCCGGACGATGGCGAGGTCGCTTGTCCCCCCGTAGAACGTGCATCCCTGATATCCTTTGTCGTTGATGTATTCCGCTTCGGGCGACGTGCAGGGAGCGGTGATGAGTTCGCCCCGCTTCACCGGACTTTCCACGAGCCATCGGAGCATGAAGTCGGCCGCCCCTTTCATCAGCGGATAAGCCGTGTTGCGGAGATAGTGTGTGTCGCGTGTGAAGTCGTAGTGATCCCACAGCGTCTGCACGAGCCATGCTCCCCCCATGTTCCAGTTGCTCCACTTGGGACTTTCCTTACCCGTACCCACGGGGTTGGTCATGGCCCAGATGTCGCTGTTATGGCCTGCACACCACCCTTCGTCGATGCCGTAGTAGTGTGCCGCCGTGTGCCGTCCGGTGGCCGCTATTGCCTTCACAAGTCCGTCTACGGGCATCACCAATTCGCCGAGGTCGGTCACTTCGGCCGGCCAGTAGTTCTCTTCAAGATTGATGTTGATGGTGTAATTGCCCCGCCACGGGGAGTATTTCTGCGGTGCCCACAGCCCTTGCAAGTTGGCAGGAACTCCCGGCGTGCGCGAACAGGAGATGAGCAGATACCGTCCGTATTGCATGTAAAGCATTTCGAGATAGGGATTCCGCTCCCCTTGGTCACTGTAAGCCATGAGCTGTTCTTCGGTGGTGCGGCTGTAGTTGGGCTTTGCCCCGCTGAGGGTGAACCTGAACCGGTCGAATAGTCTTTTGTAATCGGCCACGTGGCGTTGCCTGCACTCATTATAGGTGATGTTCTCCGTGTGCCAAATATCGTCCGTGGCTTTGGCCAAATAGGGTGCTCCGGCGGTCACGGGATGCTTGTCAAACCCGTTGAAACTTGTTCGGTTGACGAAATAGACGGTTACTTCGGAAGCTCCGCTGACGGTCAGTGACGAGTCGGAGGCGGCCACCTGCCCATCGTCGGTCTTGACCTTTAGGATGGCGCAGAAGTGTATGCTTTGAAGCGGGTCGCCTATGGCGTGCCCCGTCATGGTGAGTTGCCGGCCTGTCGCTTTCACCTGATGCGGGACTACTGAGGTTAGGGCCAGACGACAGTTGATGGCCCCCGACCGATTGGCCCTGATGCGTATGGCAATGAGACTGTCGGGAGCCGAAGCGAAATATTCGCGGGTGTAGGTGACGCCCCCTCTGTGGTAAGTGTCGCGGCAGACGGCACTGTCAATGTCGAGGCTGCGCTTGAGTCCTCCGAAATCCTCTCCGGAACGCCCTTCTGCCGGCGATGCGTTGAGGTCGGTGAGGGTGAGTAGAGCCAACGACTGGTAGTATTCGGAGTTGTGACCCTGCACAAGATGTTGCAGAATGTCGGCATTCTTGTAGTTGCCTGCAAAGAGTTCTTTTCTGATGACCGGTATCCAGCGGTGTGCATCGCCCCCCTCGTTGAGCTCGACAGGCTTTCCGGTCCATAGCGTGAGGTCGTTGATGTAGATGGAGTCGGTGTCGGCACCTCCGTAGACGAGGGCCCCAAGTCTTCCGTTGCCGATGGGCAGGGCCTCTTCAAAGGCTGTGGCCGGCCGGTTGTACCAAAGTTTCAGCGGAATGTCGTTGCCGGCATACAGGCACGAGGTCGATGCCGACAGCAAGACGGTCAGTAGAAATCTAAATGCTTTCATGTCGTTGATTTAGAAAGAAAAATCCCCTCTCATGCCGGGTAGCGGTCGGGCGGCGGCCGGCACACGTGCCGATTGCCATGCCCTTGCCGATTCCGGTAGGAGAGGGGATTGCCGTTATGTTATGCGTCGATGTTGGCGTAGGTAGCGTTCTTCTCGATGAACTCGCGGCGCGGTTCCACGTCGTCGCCCATGAGCATGGAGAATATCTCGTCGGCCTCAGCGGCATTTTGTATGTTCACCTGTTTGAGCAGACGCGTTGCCGGATCCATTGTTGTCTCCCAAAGCTGCTCGGGATTCATTTCGCCGAGACCTTTGTAGCGCTGCGTGTGGAGTGCCTTGTCGTCTTCGCGCCCTTCCACATACTTGTCGATGAACGCCTGTCGCTGCTGCTCGGTGTAGCAATATTCGCTCGCCTTCTTGTAGGTACACTTGTAGAGTGGCGGCGTGGCGATGTAGAGGTGTCCCTCCTCAATGACTTTAGGCATAAACCGGTAGAACAGCGTCATGATGAGCGTGTCGATGTGAGAGCCATCGACATCGGCATCGGTCATGATGATGATCTTGTCATAGCGTAGTTTGTCGATGTTGGCTTCTCGGTCGTCTTCGCCTTCCACGCCGAAGCGCACGCCAATGCTCTGGATGATGTTCATCACCGATTCGGCCTCGAAGACCCGGTGCCACTGCACTTTCTCCACGTTGAGAATCTTTCCCCGCAGCGGCAGGATGGCCGGCGTGTAGCGGTCGCGGCCCTGCTTGGCCGAACCGCCGGCCGAGTCACCCTCCACGAGGAATATCTCGCAGTCTTTCGGGTCTTTGTTGGAGCAGTCGGCGAGCTTGCCCGGCAGGCCGCCACCACTCATCACACTCTTGCGCTGCACGCTCTCGCGGGCTTTTCGGGCCGCGATGCGGGCCGTGGCGGCCAGCACCACTTTCTCGCAAATCTTCTTGGCCTCGACGGGGTGTTCCTCCAAATAGTTGTTCAGTGCCTCGCCCACAGCCTGCTGCACGGCACCTGCCACCTCGCTGTTGCCCAGCTTGGTTTTGGTCTGTCCCTCAAACTGTGGTTCGGCCACCTTGATGGAGATGACAGCCGTGAGCCCCTCCCGGAAGTCCTCACCGGCTATTTCTATCTTGGCTTTTTCTATCTGCTTGGATATCTGTGCATCGTTGTCGGCGTAGGCCTTCAGCACGCGCGTCAGGGCAGCGCGGAAGCCCGTGAGATGGGTGCCGCCCTCAATGGTGTTGATGTTGTTGACGTAGGAGTGGATGTTCTCGCTGTAGTCGGTGTTGTACATGATGGCCACTTCGATGGGCACACCCTGCTTCTCGGTCTTGAGATAGATCACATCATCGAACAAGTGTGTGCGATGGCGGTCCACATAGCGTACAAACTCCTTGAGTCCCTGTTCGGCGTGGAACACCTCTTCACGTGTCTTGCCCTCCTCGTCGGGGCGCAGGTCGCGCAGCGTGATGCGGATGCCGGCGTTGAGAAAGGCGAGCTCGCGCATACGGCTGGCTATGATGTCCCACTTGTAGACCGTGGTGGTGAACACCGTGGGGTCGGGCCAGAACTGCTGGCGGGTGCCCTGGCGGTCGGTCTCGCCCACCACCTTCACGGGATAGAGGGGCTTACCCTTTTCGTACTCCTGCTGGTAGATCTTGCCGTCGCGGAAAACTTGGGAGAGCATGTGCGAAGACAGGGCGTTGACACAACTCACACCCACACCGTGAAGGCCACCGCTCACCTTGTAGGAGCCTTTGTCGAACTTGCCGCCGGCGTGGAGGACAGTCATCACCACCTCCAGTGCGCTCTTGTGGAGCTTCTTGTGTTCGTCCACGGGGATGCCTCGGCCGTCGTCTTGCACGGTGATTGAGTTGTCCTCGTTGATGGTGACCTCGATGTTCTTGCAGTATCCGGCCATCGCCTCGTCGATAGAGTTGTCAACGGTCTCGTTGACCAGATGGTGCAGACCTTTTTCGGAGATGTCGCCAATGTACATTGCAGGGCGCTTGCGCACTGCTTCAAGTCCTTCAAGGACCTGAATGTTACTGGCCGAATAGTTATTCTCGGTGTTAAGATTTTCTGCCATTTTCAGATAAGTGTTATTACCTTGCAAAGATACTAAAAAAATGGCAGACGGGAAAACATATTGTTGCTAAAAAATCACAAAATGACAAGGCTGCAATTCGCGGAGAATTGCAGCCTTAAAGCTATGAATCGTACAAGCCGGTGCGGTTAGACCAGCTTGTTGATGTGCAGACAGAGGCTGGGCCTAGGGACTACC
>OATU01000285.1_pt1 | contig 49636 bp, 49 predicted proteins | sample 1516711 | NCBI WGS metagenome assembly OATU01 (sample SAMEA2579971, study PRJEB22360) | human gut metagenome | biome: human gut; feature: human-associated habitat; material: faeces | place: Denmark | collected 2008/2010 | reverse complement strand
TTCCGCGAGATTTCAGAAATATTTGCATAAGAAAACCGATGGTTTTGACTACGATTAGTCTATACCATCGGTTCTTTTGTTACAAGTTTACCTCTGAACAGTAACCTCTTGCACTGCCATCTCCCTGATTGTACCCATTGCTTGGATTTTCCCGCAGGTCTGGTGCTGCGCAAGTAATAACATCGACATCATACCACATCGGCTGAACATTGAGATTAAAATATAACCCTGAGCATCTGCAAAGACACTCTTCCTGTGCACTTGCCCCATGTACTACACCGCCCCCGGGATTAGACGCAGAAGCAAAATTGTGAACCACCGTTCTCAATTGTCTATATGCTGCCGCAGCCTCAAAGGTCCGCTTTTTCGAAACAATCACCCTGGCATCATTTTCGTATTTCTTTATAGATTGGACCATCACCTTATCAGCTTCCAGGATCAGCTTCTGCTGCTCTGTAGATTTCTTTACCGATTCCATCAGGAAAACACGCCCCACAATCGGGATCGCATTAGGCATCTCCATAAGTCTTCGCAACAACTGAATGGGATTTGGTCCCCGGTCTAGTATATCTCCCAATATATACAGTGTGTCGGTATCCTGAAATTTAATTTTTTCAAGCATTTTCATAAACAAATCATATTCCCCATGAATATCCGAAATCACATATGTCGCTATAAAAATCACCTGTCCTTTTATCATTTAATCTTTGATTTATTTTTCCGCTAATTTAATTATCAGATCCCTTAATATTCCTTCCCAATCGTTAATCTCATTAAACCAGACACATCCGTAACCCAATCAATTTCAGCAGATACTACGCTTTTTATCGCTCTTGAAATAGCGGAATGTTTCATCGCACTGTCTTCTAAATGAATAATTTAAAATGCCATATCGTTTTTCTTATCCTTTCATTTGTTTCAGCTTTCGCATCATTTGTTTATATGTATACCTTATTCCGTGAAACTTACCTTAGTGTTACATCCCGTTTTTTCAGCAATAATACCTGCTGGAATGAGCGGCTCATTACTCCCAGTGGTCTGGTATTCGTAGGGCAAATACTTGGAAAAAGCAGTTTTGTTAAAAAAATCAACCGTGCTCCTCACCTATATTGGTATGCTCTGTCAGGGAAAAACCCAGTATGAGGCTGTCCGTGAAATGATGGATGACCCTGACTACTACAAATACGCATTAGGCATCTCCTATGCGATTCCTTCCGCCGAAACACTCCGTCAGCGTTTTGACATGATCGGGGATTCCCTGCGCAAAGACATCCAGCAGGCAAATGTCGACATGCTGCGTGAAATGCACATAGAGCCGACAGCCCTGGATTCCGGCAACGATGCATCTGAAAACATAGGCATCTTTATGGAAGAAAGCTATAAATACAACAATGTGTCTTTCATCATAAAACGGAATCCCCGACAGGAAAGTAAAGAAGAATGGCAGGGATCCGTCAGGGAATGCTGCCAGAATATCCAGCATCCACGTGATAGGAAAACTTTTTATATCGGACAGACCTTCCGGGATGTGACATATTCCCTTTCTGATAACGAGGAGAAAACTGTCGGAATACGCACAATTTATGAGATCACGGAAAGAACCATTGACCGATATGGGCAGTATCACGGTGAAATCAAGACGGACATGGATGTTGAAAGACTCTCGTCGGGAAAGTTTGAGAGCAACAAACTGGTGCTGGAGCTGACAATGATCACATATAATATCCTTCGAATCATATGGCAGGAATCGCTGGAGATTTACATTCCAACGAATCAAAGTATTCACACGTTTTGAAAGATACAGGCTTCCAGCAATTCCGATGATCAGATAGACTGCAAAACCTGCGGCCATCACATATCCTAATCCATATACAACACGATAGATTTCCGTAACCGGTGATACGATACAGATGGAAACCGGAATATCCTTGAGAGAACCATAACTGTACATATTTCCCCTGTATATTGCAGCCCCACGCTTCCGTGACTTCATAGCCTCTGCCACAGCCCGGCACTCTGTATATTTCTCTGTAAGTATTTTTTGAGTGTCCGGATGTGCCTGCTCCGTTCCATACTGATTTCATTTGCGATCATCGACTCCATAACTCGCGTCTGATGCTCTGCATCATTTTTTACCGTAATCACAATGTACATCCCGAGAATTGTTAAAATCAAAACAAACGGAAAATAAATATAAAAGGGACGACACACTGTATCGTCCCTTTCCTTTTTCTATTAATAATCTTTTCCTGTCAGATAATGATGTTCCCAGGAATATTTTCCATCATCAGCCAGATCCTTGGATTCCTCTATCGTGTGATCCGACCAAAGAGTCTCCGACAAATAGTATTTATAGCGTTCTCCACCACCGCTATGCCCATTCATAATCGGATCATCCCAGGTACAGTCGATATAATACCACTTTCCGTCCACCTTAACCTGATTCCATGCATGACCTCCACCTTTTGCAGTTCCTGTCACAAATTTGCAATCAAGTCCTGCCGATACTGCCATCATATAAAAGGCGATGGCATAACTCTGACACACACCTTCCTTATGGATCAGTACTCCACCGGCTCCATATGCCCAGTTCTCCGCGCTTTGGTAGTTACCGTCATTGACATAATTGGCACTATAGATCAAATAGTCATGGATGGCTTTTACCTTTTCTTCCTCACTCATTCCATCCTTAACCACCTGATCGACAGCAGCAAATGCTGCGTCAAATACTTCTTTTCCGTCCTTTGCGTAGCCCCTTGCATCTTTCTTTACAAGTGCGTCTTTCACGGAATAAGTGACATCGGCTTTCTGACTATACTGATTTATTCCGGCAACGATCGTAAAGGTGTGTTCTCCCGGAGTATAAACAACTGTATTCGGCAACGGCTTGCCATCAATTTGAATTTCAATTCCTTTATTTTTTAACTGTTTATAGTTAAATGACTCATCAAAAAACTCCCATTTTAAAGAACTCGTATCATAGCTTACCCCAGCCCAGATATCTTCTGATCCCCATGTATCCGTCGGCGCAATTCCGTCCATAATTACTTTTTTATCACAAACATACAATGTAATATTTTTTTTAAACTTTCCGTACGAATAGGACAGCGATCCGCTCATTTGATAACAATTGGATTCCTTAAAATTACAATTTCCCTTGTGGTCGATTTCCTCAAACGCACTGTTGACGTACAACTTTACCTGACTCGTATCATACTTGTCGGAAACCAGCTTTAACTGAAACTTCTGTCCGCTTAAAATCAGTTCCTGATTCAGTCTTACGTCACTCTTCTTCGCCGGAATGACCGTGACCGTATATTTTTTTGTTTTCGCACCGCTTTTTACCGTGATCGTTGTCACGCCAAGACGGAGTGCCTTCAGTTTTCCCTTTGCATTTACCGTAGCAACTTTCGAATTGGAACTTAAGAACTTGCAATTTCGATATCCCTTCGGTGCCTTCACAACGGCATTCTTCTTGCATACGACCGTTGTCGACCTGGTGATTGTCTGTGTCGTTGCCGCGTAGGTCGTTTCCACCGACAGACCGGTCATATTTACCGATGTGAATGCGAGTGCAAATGCAAGCACAAATGCTGCGCATTGTTTCATCAACCTGTTCATTTTACAAACTCCTCCTTATTCTTTTGCCTCTATCTTACTCCTTAAGACGATCGATTGCAAATTTAATATTTCCGATTACAGCGTCACATAAACCGGCTCATGCTCCATCGCCGGAACAACCTTTCTCCATCGCCCTCAGCTCCGGAATCACGGTACAAAGCATCGTGATAAAGCAGATGCTTCCGCCGATCACATTTGACACCGGCTCCGCCATAAACACACCATCCGTTCCAAGCTCAAAACAATGCCTGCACTAGATTGAAAAATCCTGCACAGGCATTATTAAGGTTGTAATTATTTTATTTTCGTATCTGTCATCTTTCGCACGATCAGTAAAAATACACAGGTAAATATCATGCCCTTCATCATGGTTGTTGTCGTAAGTGCCCACCATATTCCCAGAATTCCCAACACACTGCTGCTTAAAATGATCGCAAGCGGGATGCGAAGCGATGTAAAGGCAATACTGATCACACTACACAGACGCGTCCTTCCAAGTCCTGATAACGCACCTACCGTCATCATCTCCACACATAAAAACGCTTCACTGAATCCGACAATGATCAAATAATCAACCGCTGTTGCAATCGCTTGCTTCTCATGGAAAAACACACTCGCGATCGGTGTCGGAACACACACAAACATAAGGGTGATCAAAAGTCCCCATATGCCAACGGTCCATAAAGATACCCAATATCCCTTCTTCACACGTTCGGTTTTACCTGCGCCATAGTTCTGACCGATAAAAGCATTCATAGCTGCACCAAATCCGTCCGCCGTATTCCATGAGATTGATTCGATCTGACCGCCTACCCGCTGCGTAGCAATCGCCTCCGGGCCAAAGCCGGCCACCATGCGCGTCAAAATCATGGAAATAAAACAATACGCCATACCCTGAAGCGCCGTAGGAATTCCGATTTTACAGATTTCCTCCACATATTCCAGCGGAATTTTTACAAACAAACGGAGTCCTTTCAGCACATTATCCTTCTTCTGCACGAAAATTCCCAGCAGCATGATCCCGCTAACAATTACCTGAGCCAAAACAGTCGCTATCGCTGCTCCTGCAGCCCCAAATCTCGGAAATGGTCCCGGTCCCAGAATCAAAACCGGATCCAGAATCATATTCGCCGCTAAACCAAAAAGATTTGCGACAAACGGCGTCTTGGAATCTCCCTGTGCCGTATATATTCCGGTTAACGTTACGGACAAAAAAGAAAAAACGATGCATCCGCACGCAATCCTGGTGTAATCCAACGCGGCTCTCAGTGTTTCCGCATCCTCCAACCGGAAAAATCCTACCAGCGGATTGGCAAACAGCGCTACAATGATTCCATAAGCCAGTCCCATCAATAATGCCAATTGCATCGCTGTCTGCGCGAATCCATGCGCTTTTTGCCTCTCTCCTCGTCCGATGCACTGTGCAACCTGTACCTGACCGCCCATCCTTGCCATTGAGGCAAGGCCCTGCGAGAGCCAGGTAAACATACCTCCTACGCCTACTCCGGCAACCGCCTTGGCGCCAAGCAACCCGATCCATGCCATGTCCGTAATATTATATAATGTTCCCAAAAATGACGATGCCATAATCGGAATCGCAAGTTTCGTTAACGTCTTTAAAATTGGTCCTCTTGTTAAATTTCCTTCCATTCAGTTCCTATTAGTTCCTTTTTTCTTCGTTTTCTTGATATGAAAAAGCCTATCTGCCCGTTGTTCCGATGTAATTGATTGCATCTTCATTTAATGCATCTTTGCCGATAAATTTCTTATTCTCTGCATCATAGACAAAATCTGTCACTCTATATTTTGCAGTACGCACATCCCTGAGAATAATATGCAGCTGCTCCTGTTGATCGATAAACACATCCGCTGCCGGCACTCCAATGTGAACCATCTCATCAAACAGCACATAGGATTCCTCTCCACAGACCGCCTGTATCAGGAAATTGACTCTGTCATCCATGGCCAATTCCCCATCTATCAGCATATCCTCCGGCACAAAAGTCTGAAGCTTCCATTCCGAATCTCCATATACAAACGGACATTCAGCGTTCAAAGCCTTCCCCTCTAAATTCCCCTCTGAAATGCCTACTTCGATAGGTTCTGCCAAATCCTTTTCCGCCTCTTCCGGTGCCTGTGATTCTTCCGGTGCTCCGGTTTCCGGCTGTACCGTCTCAGTATTTCCTGCCTCAATCCGGTTTTCTTCTGTGCTTTTTTCCCCCTGCTTCTGACAGCCGGAAAGTGAAAATGAAAAACTTACTGCAAGTAAAATAATTGGTAATGTATACTTTTTCATAAGCATTCCTCCTCTTAAAATCCGCCTTTCAAAGCTATAAATATTATACCATAGAATATGGCGTTACTCAATTCATAGCGCCATAATGTGTGTTTCTTGAAAACTATTGAACTTGAAACAAGCCCTTTTCAATCATATCGTAAATACTCATTGAAATCGAATTGTTCTGCTCATACCAACCATCTCCCATAATGCAGGCTCTGCAGCTATCCATCGCCGGTATCACCATGCCAACGGTTCCATCTTCCCTCGTTAAATACATCACATATGTAAACGGGCAAGCTGACATACCATATCCTTTTTCCGCATTCGCATAGCCTGTTTGAATATCTGCAAGCACTTTTTTGTCTTCACACACATAATGCTTTCCGTCATAATTTATCTCAGCTCGGACGATATCATAGATATCCGAACGATTGAAGTAGGTCGCATTTTTCAAATCATCTGTTACAAATAACGAAAATACTAAATTATAGTCGGCATCCGGATCATAACGTATATATCCAAGTTCCCCCAATGGATTATTATATTCATTTACAATATAATAGGAGTTCTCTTTTCCTGTACTTGTCGTAAAATTTGCCTCAGATCCAGAGTCGTTGATAATTCCCTTATACAAGTTGTTCTCGTCAAGAGCATACTTCTTTTTTACGAATGTATTATTTTCGACAGAGTACTCATACATGTTTTCCTTATCCGACATAACATGTAAATATACTTTCGTTCCGTCTTTATTGACCGCTATCTCACATGCATCATCCCCCTGTGTTTTGTCACAGCCAATCGGTTTTAAATCCACACTTTGTATGTATTTATGATTCTCTGTATCATAGACAAATAGCCCATAATAATCCGCAAAAATAATTTTATTTTCATCTGCGTAGTATAAATGCGTACCATCTGCGCCCGGATAATCGTCAAGGTTTATCGTCGGTTTTTGTCCGGCAATTTTCTCCTGCTCTGTGCTTTTATCTTCGACCGTCTCTTCCTGTTTAGCGGAATTATTTGTATCAACAGAACCATTGTACCGCATTCCAAAACATATCACAATGATACCGCAGATCAGTATAAGAAAAATTGTAATGCTGATTTTTGTCTTTTTATAGCCCATAACTTTTTTCACCCTCTCCATTACGCCTACCTCTCCGAATCCCAGTGGAACAAACATAACTTTTCTACGGTTCGTACTACATTCTAATAAAGTCTGGCAGTAATTTGCCCTCCACAATGAATCCCGTCCGCTGATCACTTTTTCGTCGCAGGCAAATTCCACATCTTTACAAAACAGATAATATGCAAGCCAGCAAAGCGGATGAAACCAGTAAATACCAAGCAGGAAAAAACCTGATATTTTCCATATATGATCTCCACGTTTTATGTGCATTTTCTCATGTACAACGATGTACTCGTATTTATCTTTTTCAATGCCTGATGGAAGATATATCTGCGGTCTTATTATTCCCAGTAAAAACGGGCGATTAATCTCATCACAAATACACACATTTTCTTCTACAGCAACCGAACAGGAAGTCACTTTTCGCATCATAATACACGAAATAAGCATATACAAGAATAATACAAAAATTCCTGCCAGCCAAAGATAAACACATACATCATAAAAATTCCCCTGCACCGGGGTGGCGGATGGGGAATTTATGTTATTCCCAATAAAATGATTTGTGCCTTCATCTACCATACGCAAACCGGTTTTTACGATAACAGGTGCCTGCTCCTGACCACTGTATTCCACGATCTTGTCACTCGGAAGAAGCCCAAATGAACTATGAATGTCAAATGGAATTAATAATTTTATCCCAACCAATCCCCATAATAGCGGACATATGAACTTTGGCATTTTTCTCATAAAAACGCGGATAAGAACTATAACCAAAATCATAATTCCGGCAACCATTGCATTATCAAGAATCGCAGCAAATACTTCTCTCATTTTTAATTCTCCCTGATTTTATCAATCATCTCCTGTATCTCGTCAATGTCTTTTTTTGAAAGTTTCCTTCTGCTTGTAAACGCTGCCAAAAATGTCGGGATTGATCCCTTATAATTTTCATTTACAAACTTCTCGCTTTTGGCAAAATAAAATGCATCTTTCGAAATTACTGATATAACGGTTCCGTTGACATTCTGAAAAATTCCTTTTTCACATAATTTTTTCAGAACTGTATATGTCGTTGATTTTTTCCATCCCAGTTCTTTCTCACAGATTTTTGTCAGTTCTCCTGATGCTATTGGTTCTCTTTTCCATATGATGTCAGCAAACTTTGCCTGTACTTCACCTAATTCAATATCCATGATATTTTCCGCTCCTTTTTTGGTCTATTCTGAATAGATTGGTTATAGTCTATCTTGAGTAGACCGTTTTGTCAAGATTTTTCATGCTAAATCTGTTAAGCAAATAGCAGTGCTCCTGCTTAGTTCCTGAACCATAGCAAGGGACTCTCCGCCCTCTTCATGATAATCATGATCCGCCTGATATAAGCAAAAACTGAATCGCAATATATATAATCAAACATAACAAAGCTAATGCAACAATTGCTACTACCAGCGAAATAATATTTTGCAAAAGCAACATTATCTGTGTATTCTTCCTATGTATCCATTCTGGAAATTTTGACAATCCCTCTGTCTGCCAAAATATAAGAATCGCCAACATCATCAAAATCCTTGCTTTTTGTTTCTATTGGTCTATACTGATATTAACGCAAACCGGTGCAATGATTTACCGAACAACGCACCCGCTTGCAACGATCGATTGGAGGTTTCAATTATGATGGAAAACATGGAAAAAGTAAAAGATGAAGCATATAAGGCTGCAAAAGAAATTCTTGAAAAAGCAAAACTGGAAAAAGGCGATCTCTTTGTTGTGGGATGCTCCACCAGCGAAGTATGTGGGGAAACCATCGGAACGCATTCGAAGCCGGAACTGGCCGATATGGTTTTTGCCGGAATCTATGAGGCAACCCAGGAATACGGCGTATACCTGGCTGCACAGTGCTGTGAGCATTTAAACCGTGCACTGATTCTTGAAAAAGACGCTGCCAGAAAATATGGTTACCCGATGGTCAACGTCGTTCCACAGCCAAAAGCCGGCGGTTCATTCGCCACAGCCGCATACAAGAACTTTAAGCATCCGGTTGCCGTGGAACACATCAAAGCTGCTGCAGGAATGGATATCGGTGATACACTTATCGGTATGCATTTGCAGGATGTCGCTGTACCGACCCGCATCGAGACAAAACAGATTGGAAATGCGCATGTCGTATGTGCCCGCACCCGCCTGAAATTCATCGGTGGCGAACGCGCAGTATATGATCATGATCTGATGTAAAACAGGATGAATAAAATTATGAATAAAATTGCATTGATTACCGGTGCGTCCCGTGGAATCGGGGCTGCACTGGCACGCGTTTTTGCTCAAAACGGATATCATCTTGCCCTCTGCTGCCACAAATCCGACGCACGGCTGGATGCTTTGGCAAATGAATTATCCGAACAATATCATATAGAGATTTGTACTTTCACAGGGGATGTAGGCGATTATTCCTTTGTCGAACAGATGGTGAATAAAACACTTGAAAAGTTCTCTAAGATTGATGTGTTAGTCAACAATGCAGGCATCTCTTACATTGGCCTGCTGACAGATATGCAGATTGAAGACTGGAATCATATAGTTGCTACCAATCTGACCTCTGTATTTTCTACCTGCCGCTGCTGCGTACCTTCTATGGTATCGCAAAAAAGCGGAAAGATCATCAGCATTTCTTCTGTCTGGGGAAATGTCGGTGCCTCCTGTGAGGTCGCTTACTCAGCCTGCAAAGGCGGAATCAATTCTTTTACCCGCGCACTTGGCAAGGAACTTGCTCCGAGCAACATTCAGGTCAATGCCATCGCCTGCGGTGTCATCGATACCGATATGAACCGCTGCTTCAGCGACGAAGAACGTGCCGCTTTGGTCGAAGAAATTCCTGCCGGACGCATGGGTGCCCCGGAGGAAGTTGCACAACTCGCCCTGCACATTGCAGAGGATTGCAACTACCTCAACGGACAAATTATCACATTAGATGGCGGCTGGATCTGATTCCGAATTTACTTCCGGCTCCGCCGTCTGGTCATTTTCTGCAACCAGAATAATGGTAGAACGCTCCTTGATGCGGATGCGGTTTCTATCATGTTCTGTGTAATGTTCAAAATCAATTCCATCTTCATACTCGCAAAACGTATTTGCAACCACTTTCCAGTGATATCCTTCTGCCAGAGGTGGAAGATTCATGTTCAATGGCTCCCAGTAGGAATTCATTCCATAGAAAACAATATCATCTTCGGTATCTTGTGCATTTCTTCCGGCATACATGATTCCGATCAAATGCGAATCAAAGTTTGTATAATCACGATACGGCTCTCCATTGTGAACACTGATAAACGGGAATCCACAGGTTGCTGCCTTTGTGTCTTTACGGATGATTGGATGCGCGGCACGAAAATGAATCATGTAACGTGCAAAATCGTGGATTTCCTTGTATTCTTCCAGACGATTCCAGTCAAGCCAAGAAATAATATTGTCCTGACAGTACGCATTGTTGTTACCAAACTGTGTGTTACAGAATTCATCACCGGCAAGGAACATCGCCGGACCACGGCTGCACATTAATGCCGCGAACGCATTTTTTACCAGCCTGCGTCGCAATCCTTCAATAGCCGGATCATCGGTATGTCCTTCCTGTCCACAGTTCCAGCTGTGTCCATTATTATCTCCGTCCGTGTTGTTCCAGCCATTTTTCTCATTGTGCTTTTCATTATAAGAATACAGATCATACAATGTAAATCCATCATGACAGGTCAGGAAATTCACAGATGCACTGTATCCTCTGCTTGTATGATCGTACATATCCGACGATCCCGTAATTCTTGTAATTGCACGGCCAGCCGCTCCCTGGTCTCCTTTTAAGAAACAGCGCATATCATCACGATACCGGCCATTCCACTCTGCCCAACGGTTCCAGGACGGGAAACTTCCTACCTGATACAGTCCACCGGCATCCCATGCCTCCGCGATCAGCTTCATATCACCGAGGATCGAGTCAAAAGCCAGCGCCTCAAGAATCGGTGGATTATCCATTGGTACACCATTCTGATCTCTTCCGAGGATGGAAGCAAGATCAAAACGGAAACCATCCACGCGGTACTCAACTGCCCAGTGGCGCAGACAATCCCGGATAAAATGGCGTACGACCGGATGATTACAGTTCAATACGTTACCACAACCACTAAAGTTGTAATAATAACCGTCCGGTGTCAGCATATAATAAATGTTATTGTCAATTCCTTTGAAACAGAAACTTGGTCCCATCTCATTTCCTTCTGCAGTGTGGTTAAACACTACATCAAGAATTACTTCAATTCCGTTTTTCTTCAGTTCAAGGATCAGGCGTTTTAATTCATCGCCTTCATGATTGTGTTCCTCGTTGTAAGCATAACTTGTATTCGGTGAGAAAAAGGATACCGTATTGTAACCCCAATAGTTGTACAGCTGTGTGCCGTCCACCACTCTGGCGCTCTCCATCTCATCGAACTCAAAAATTGGCATCAGTTCGACCGCATTGATTCCGAGATCTTTTAAATATGGAATCTTCTGTCGCAGGCCTTCAAACGTTCCGCCACCTGTGACATTGGAAGATTTGTCCTTTGTAAAACCGCGCACATGTGCCTCATAAATGACCAGATCCTCAAACGGATGTTTCAGCTGCGATATGCCGCCCCAGTCAAATGTGCTTTTTACCACGCGCGCCTTATATACGAAATCTTTTCCACCTTCCGGACGCTCGCCCCATTTTCTCTGTCCTGTGACAGCCTGTGCATATGGATCCAGAAGAATATTTTCTTTGTTAAAAAGCTTTCCCTTCGCCTCATCATACGGTCCGTCAAACTGATAGGCATACTCAAACTCTTCGATTTTCAGTCCAAATACCAGAATGGAATATGTGTCACCGATCTTGTAATTATCCGGAACACGGATTTTTGCATATGGTTCCGCCGCCATCGGACGGAACAAAAGAAGTGTACAACTCGTTGCTCCGTGAGAACTTACGGTAAAACTGACACCTTTCGCCGTCTGGTAAGAACCATTCATTCGGAAAAAGCCGGGTCTGACATCAAATCCTCCGATATGGTCAAGCGGATACAGACCTTCTCCGAGGTCCTCGCGGGCTCCCGGCATCATATTCTGCGTCTGCGGTTTTGCGGTTTGGTTATCTGTAAAAAATAAATTCATACTCTATTCCTCTTCTTCTAATACCATCAGTTTACCACTACTGTCAAATCCTGCCTGACTATATGGTTTCGAATAGTCATTCATATCATCAAGAATCGCCTGTTTGCGCTCTCCCTCTGCGACAGTTGGCTGAAAATCATTTCGAGCCGTTGTTGAACTGATCGTACAAGGAATAATATCGGCTGAAATGTCTTTTTGTAAAATCCCATCTGAAAAAGTAAATGTCTGCTGATAGATTGCCGTATCCTTTACTTTTGGATTCCGATTTCCTCCAAAACAGAAATTTCCGAGACTGTAACAGATTACTTTTCCATTATATAATTCTACCCCCTGCAGCACATGTGGATGCGAACCGATCAATACATCCGCGCCCCAGTCAATCACCTGATGTGCCATCTCCTGCTGATAGGAGTTCGGATAATGATCTCCCTCAATGCCCCAATGACAGCTGGCGATCACCAGATCTGCGCCCTCATCTCTTAACGATTTAATTCCATCCCGAATGTAATTGGCGTGTTTTTCATCGGCTGCCAGAAGATTTGCAGAAACAATACCGATCACAATGCCGGAATCCGTGGTATAGGTAGCTGTATGCTCGTTAAGTCCATATATAATATCTGCGTCATTCAACACATTTATCGTATCCTGCAGTCCTGATTCACTGTAATCATAGGTATGATTATTACCGAGGCTGCACCCCTCTACGGAACTTCCGGTAAGAATCCCCACATATTCCGGTTTGCCCTTCAGATTCCAGGTTTTCTCGATCCGGTCATTGGAATTGGATAAGACACATTCCAGATTCACCAGCGTAAAATCATCCTGTTCAAATATCGAGCGGACATCCTTAAAGAAATAATCTTCCCCATATTTATCATAATATTCATGAAAAGAGCCCGCGTACCCATGTGTTTGCGTTACACCCAGCGTACAATCCCCAACCGCCGTGATGGTCACCTTCTGCACCACCGGCTCCACCTGCGTCTCTGTCTCTGTCTCCGGCTCTGTTTGTATTTCGGTAGTCTGCGTTGTGAAATTTTCTGTCTCTTCTGATGTTTCCGCCTTTGCGAGTTGCTCCGTTGTATCTTTCGGTGTTACATCCGTCTGTGCACTGTTTATTCCACAGCCTGCAAGCACGAGGGAGAATCCCAGAATTCCCGCCATGATCCTTTTTCTTTTCATACGTCGCTCCAATTAATTTTATCCAGATTTTATTTTGTCAGTATATCCACCGTATGTCCACTTGCTCCCATGAGATCCATTCTCTCACAAGTCGACATGTGATAGCGTATGAACGCATCAAACTCTTCCTCTGTCAGCGCATTCAAAAATGGCCGAATGTAATTTGCGGCTCCATCTGCTGCAATCACTTTCTGCCGGATGAGCCCCGCCTGTTCATTCAGTCGCTCCATATCTTCCAAACGGACAAAACTGTACAACGGATTTGCTTTCTCGGTACAATGAAATTGTTCATCCAGCATTCCTTCTTTTATTCCCTCTAAAATGTGTCGTTCCTTAATTGCATAAGTGATCACACTGTATTCATTCATAATATAAGCTACAAGAATACGTCCGCCGGGCTTTGTCACACGCTTGGCTTCCATCAGGGCCTGCAACTTTTCATCTGGTCCATGAAGATGATACATGGGTCCAAACAGCAGTGTCACATCAAACATATCATCTTCGAACCGTTTTAACTTCAATGCATTCCCCTGATAGGCCTTCACACGGTCTGTTTTCTGTTTCAACCGTCCCAGATTATGCTTTACCAGTTCCACCGCCGAGACATCGTATCCTTCCAAAGCAAGCGGTACACTGTAACGTCCGGTGCCTGCACCGATATCCAAAATGGAGATCTCCTCTTTTTCCCTGCCTGCCGCAACTTCCTCCAGACATTGGTGGATATAATGCATGCTTGTCACAAACTCCACTCTTCCATGCCGGCTGTCCAAACGTTTTTCTTCATTAAACTTGTTATAATATGCTTCTAATTCTGTCACAGATTTTACCTGATGCTTTCTCATATAATTGTAGTTATTTTTATTCTAACATAGCCCCTGACAAATACCAATACGAAAGTCTTTTGTGCGTAAAAAAAGACTTGCCGTAAAACTTCACTGCAAGTCTTTTTCCTATTTTCGTTTTCTGCTGTCAGATTTTTGTAGAAAATCTGACCTGTTATTTCACCGCTTTCTCAAAAGCAGATCGTACCGCGCTTACATCATCACAAATAATCAGTACCGCATACTGTCCCTGGGAAAATACGACGCCATCCTCGATTCGCTTGACCTGTTCCGGCTCATACTGTTCCAACAGTTTTTTGCGGTCTTCCCTATGACTCTCAAGGCTTTTTACTGCCTCATCCACATCATTTTTGTCTTTGACAGCAATTACCACGATCTCATCGGCCTTTCCGCCTTCTTTCGCATAGCTTATAAAAAAACTTTCCACCTTTTTATAATCCATATCCGAAACATTTGCAAATTTTTCATCCGGGTCATCATCACTGTTGCTTGCGCAAAGCATCTCCGGAAGGCTGCTGTCCGCAGCCTCCATCGTCTGGCGCAAATCATACATGCTGACCGTATCAGATGTCTGTTGTCCGCAACCAGACAACAGCATCAGCGCTGTAGAAAATATTAAAATCATACTTAATATTTTTTTCATACGTTTATTCTCCCACGACAGGTTCTTCCATAGCGTCTGTTCCGCCGATCACAGCGCCATTTTCTACGGATTGTTCTTTCGTCATTCCATCAATATCTGTGGTAGAGGTAGTCACATTGTCCGATCCCCCATCATACATTCCGCTATCTGCGGGTGTCAGACCATCAAAGGCTTTCTGTACTGCCTTATTAACTTTCTCTAATTCCTTGTCGCTTAAGTTCTGTGCATTGTCGGTGGTATTATAAGTTCCCATTGATACATTGAACAGATAGTTGTCTCCATCCGGATCTTTTACCCAGTTATAAGAATTCAGTGAATATGGCATATCCTTATAATTTCCATTCATTAACAGTTCACTGATAGAAGATGCGATTGCATTCGCAATCTCTGCATCGGATTCCTTGATTTCTTTGTTAAATGCAATCATGATAGCACCCTTCTTATCATTCATTGCCTTACGCAGTGCCTTTGGAATATCATAGACATCATCTACGGTTTCCTTGTTCTGGTATGCCATATTATATTTCAGAGAATTTGCAGCCGGGAAGAATTCATGATCCCAGCTCTGTTCCTGTCCCCACATAGCATCTGTCATATTAAAATGCGCATAGTTTCCATTTCCCTGATCGGAATAAATATCCGTAATATACCAGTCTCCATCAATCTTGACCAGATCCCAGGAATGATATTTTTCTGTGTTGTGCTCAACCATACACTCAATGTCCATCATCTGCATGAACATACGGAAAGTTGTCGCATATCCGACACACACTGCATTGTGATACTTTAATACACCATATGGATTGTCGCAGTCTTCCTGTGTACTTGGAATTACGGTCAGTGCTCCGCTGTCATACTGCAAAGAAGAAGTCATCCAGTCATAGACCGCCTTCTCCTTTTCAAAGTCGGACATGCCGTCTTTGATCTTCATCTCTTTTAAAGCATCCTTTGCCATATCGAGTGTTTCTTTCTCACGGTCTGTCAGCTTGGATGTATCACCGGATTTGTAAGCATCCGAAATATTGGTTGTTGGCTTAATTTCATACTGCTCGGCAATTGTAACATAATCTTCCGTTGTCTCTTCGTTCTGATCCTCATTCTGTGTTGCAATATAAGATTTCAATGTTGCAAGGTTAAATGCGGAAAGTGTCGTGCTACCTACAACACCTGCTGTCAATACAACAGCTACAACCGCTTTCCATGCGCCCTTCCCTTTCTTCTGTGGTACAGGGTTCATCTCCGGCACCTGATTTGGTACGCTTCCATTTATTATAGTCTCATTTGTTTCCATAGTCTTTTCCTTTCTTTCTCTTTGCCTCGATTTTGAAGTTGCTTTGATTATAGCGGATAAAAAAGGAAAAATACCAATATTCAAAGAAACTTAAAAATTAATTAAGAAAGGACCATTTTAATCAATGGTCCTCCTCGATATGCTCCCTTCCCTGAGCAATAATTGTACGCACATGACCATCTGCCAGCGAATAAAAAATCGACTTTCCTTCTCTGCGGCTGTTGACCAGTTTATTCTGTTTTAAAATGCGAAGCTGATGGGATATTGCCGACTGCGTCATATGAAGTGCTTCCGCAAGATCACATACACACACTTCCGCTTCAAATAATACAAACAGGATTCGAATTCTGGTAGAATCTCCAAAAACTTTAAAAAGTTCCGCCAGATCATATAATTCTGTTTCTTCCGGCATCGTGTCATTTACGATTTTCAGCAGATCCTCATGTACACATTCTTCACTGCAGCATTCGATCTCTGTTTTTTTTTCTTCCATAGTTTTCCTTTCATCATTTATAATTTCTTTACAAATAATGCACGAACTGCATTCAGGACTGCAATTACCATAACACCTACATCCGCAAAAATTGCCACCCACATGTTAGCAATACCGATGGCTCCAAGCAAGAGACAGATCAGTTTGACACCAATTGCAAAATAAATGTTTTCATATACGATGCGCAGACATTTCTTTGCGATCTGAATTGCCTTGGCAATCTTGATTGGATCATCATCCATCAATACGACATCTGCAGCTTCGATTGCCGCATCCGATCCAAGCGCTCCCATGGCAATACCAATATCGGCACGGGAAAGTACCGGCGCATCATTGATTCCGTCTCCGACAAATGCCAGTGCATCTTTTCCCTGCTTCTGTTCTAAAAGACTTTCTACCTGTGTTACCTTGTCGGCCGGAAGCAGCTTGCTGTGTACTTCGCTAATTCCAACTTCATCAGCCACCTGCTGTGCAACACGGTCATCATCACCGGTGAGCATGACCAGACGATTCACGCCGGCTGCTTTGAGCTTTTTCATGGCTTCTGCCGCATGTGGCTTGATGACATCCGCAATCAGAATATGTCCTGCATATACATTGTCAATGGCAAGATGCACGATTGTTCCCACACAGTCACACGTACGATATTCAATGCCAAGCTTTTTCATCAATTTGTCATTGCCGGCTGCCACCTGGTGACCATCAACCGTTGTGATCACACCATGTCCGCTGATTTCCTGTACATCGGTCACACGGGTGTTGTCAAGTTTCTTTCCATATGCCTTCTGCAGGCTCACGCTGATTGGATGTGTACTGTGGCATTCCGCCAAAGCCGCATATTCCAAAAGATTTTGTTCCTCTGCCGTATATTCCGGCCGACAGGTTCCATCGGCTTTCTTATGTTCGCTGCAGGAATGCTGATGGATACCACATACTTCAAACACACCCTGTGTAATCGTTCCTGTTTTATCAAAGACAACTGTCTTTGTCTGTGCCAAAGTCTCCAGATAATTCGATCCTTTGATAAGAACACCTGCAGCACTCGCTCCACCAATTCCTGCAAAGAAACTAAGCGGAATACTGATAACAAGAGCACAAGGACAACTGATAACAAGGAATGTCAGTGCCCGGTATATCCACTCACCCCAGTCTGCCGGAAGTCCCATAAAAATCATGCGCACAAGTGGCGGAATAATCGCCAGTGCGAGTGCACCGTAACATACTGCCGGTGTATAATAATGTGCAAATTTTGAAATAAAATTCTCGGAACGGGATTTCTTTGAGCTGGCATTCTCCACCAGATCCAGAATCTTGGAAACTGTGGATTCTCCAAACTCTTTTGTTGTCTGAATCTTTAACAAACCAGACAGATTGATACATCCACTGATAATCTCCTCGCCTGTGGCAACTTCACGCGGAACACTCTCTCCTGTCAGTGCGCTTGTGTTAAGTGTAGATTTACCTTCTACAACAATACCATCAATCGGAACCTTTTCGCCAGGCTGTACAACAATGATGCTGCCAATCTCAACTTCATCCGGATCAACTTTTTCCAACTGTCCGTCGCGCTCAATATTCGCATAATCCGGACGAATGTCCATCAGTTCAGTGATGTTACGGCGGCTTTTTCCTACTGCATAACTCTGGAACAATTCACCGATCTGATAGAACAGCATTACAGCTACACCTTCTTTATAATCGCCCAAAGCAATCGCTCCGATGGTAGCCACAGCCATAAGAAAGTTCTCATCGAAAACCTGCTTATTCAGAATTCCCTTTCCCGCCTTCTTTAATATATCATATCCGATTACCAGATACGGAACCATGAACAGAATGAATTCCACCCATCGGTTCAATGTGACAAATTTTGCAAGCACTGTCAAAGCTATCATCAACACCGCAGCTGTAATAATGCGCACTAACATTTTTATCTGTTTTTTGTTCATGCATCTGCTCCTTTAAATATAGATTTCACAATCGTCCTCTACTTTTTTGCAATTTTTAAGTACGTCCTGCATAACGGCTTTTGCGTCAGTTCCTTCCTCAAATTCAACGATCATTTTAAGCGTCATAAAATTAACGGTTGCATCCTTTACACCTGTAGTTGTCTTAGCAGCTTCCTCCATTTTATTTGCACAGTTTGCGCAATCTACCTCGATCTTATATGTCTTCTTCATAACCAATTCCTTTCCGGGGGATTCCCCATTTGCTTTTCATTCTGCTAACATATGAACAATTATTCATATGTTTGTTTTTATTATAGCACCACACATCATTCTGTCAACTGTTTTTTCACTTTTTTCTCATAGTCTTCAATTTGCACAATCATATTAACTTGTACATTCATTGACGAATCAATAGTAAAATGTTATAATTTAATGGTTGAATATCACATTTTATTAAACACATCGCACAATTGCATGTAAATAGGCTAATGTTCAAAGAGGAGGATATTGTTATGAAAAATCTCAAAGTCCGTACAAAATTAAACCTGATTCTGGCTTTGGTAATTTTACTTGTAGTATTAGCAAGTGCCGTTTCCATTAATAATATGAATCAGGTAAAAGATAAGGCACTCGAAACAATCGACGCATCATCCAGACAAAGTTATGATGATTCCATCAAGCAACAGGTCAGTGTCGTGATTTCTCTTCTTTCCGAAATCTATGATGAATATAAAGCAGGAGCCTACACGCTTGATGAAGCAAAAAAAATTGCTGCAGACGAAGTTCGCCAGATGCGTTACGGAGATGCGGGATATTTTTGGATTGATCAATCCGACGGAACAAATGTCGTGCTGCTCGGAAGTGATACCGAAGGAACCAACCGTATGGAAACACAGGATGCGAAAGGTTATCAAATGGTAAAAGAAATCATCCGCGTTGCTGTCGAAGATGGTGGCGGCTATACAGATTATGTATTTCCAAAAGTAGGAGAAACGAAACCGTCTCCAAAGCGTGCATACAGTGAATATTTTGAGCCTTTTGACTGGGTCGTCGGCACCGGAAACTATATCGACTATATTGATACCGCAATTGCCGCACAGGATGAAAAATTTTCATCTTATGCCGTTAAAAAGGCTACCACAATGATTGTAGCCTGCGTTGCCATGCTTATCATTGTAGCAATTCTTATTGCAATGATCTCCAGAGATATTACCAAGTCATTAAAGAAGATCAAAGATCAATTTGATATCATTGCTGGCGGAAACTTCGCCAGAAAAATGCAAAAGCCTATGCTCAAACGCAAAGATGACTTTGGACAGCTTGCAAATGAACTGGAAAAAATGCGGGAATCCGTGCGAAGCCTGCTTGCCCAGGTAAAAATTGAAGCTGCCAATATCGATACAGTCGTAGAATCGATCGACAGTCATGTATTCAATCTGAATGGGGAAATTGAAGATGTCTCTGCCACCACAGAACAACTTGCTGCCAGCACACAGGAAACAGCTGCTTCTGCGGAACAGATCAACGGTATGACACAACAGATTGAAGAAGCGGCCCGTGAAATCGCCATTCGTGCGCAGGATGGAGCAACAGAAGCGGAAGAAATCCATCAGCGTGCCACCCAGACCAAAGACGAGACCGTTGCAAACCGTATGAAAGTAAAGCAAATGCTCTCTGAAATCCGGCAAGGCCTCGAAAAAGCGCTTGAAGACGCCAAGGTTGTAGAACAAATCGGTGTACTTGCAGATTCCATTCTTGCAATCACCGGTCAGACAAATCTGCTCGCACTGAATGCCTCCATTGAAGCCGCACGTGCCGGGGAGGCCGGAAAAGGCTTTGCAGTCGTAGCCGAAGAAATCCGTGTACTCGCAGAGCAGTCCAAGGATGCCGTCGCAAATATTCAGTCTGTCACAGAAAATGTAAATCATGCTGTAAAAAATCTTACCTGCGATTCCAACCGTCTGTTGGATTTTGTTGACACTGATATTGTAGAAAGTTTCAACAATTTTGAAAAAATGGCCGATGATTACAATCTGGATGCTGCAAAGATCAATGATCTTGTTTCCGATTTCAGTGCTACCTCCGAGGAGCTGGTTGCCTCTATCACAAATATCACACAGGCAATCGACGGAATTTCCTCTGCTTCCAACGACAGCGCTGCCGGAACTACAAACATTGCACAAAAAACCGTATCCATCGCCAGTGGATCTGCGGAAGTAATGAAAGGTGCAAAAGATGCGGAAAGTTCTGCCGAAGAACTGCGGAAAAACGTAAATAATTTTATTATAGAAGAGAATCTGTCGGAAGCTTAATCTTTTCCACGAAATAAAGTGTGCGCATCTTTGCAAGCTTGCTTGCTCTTGCTGTATAGAAAAAAGGAGACGGGATTTTCCCGCCTTCTTTGTTTCCAATTCTATGACATACCATTTACGGTCTTGTATTTGTAAAGCATTTCTGCATGGTTCTGTTCTTCGATCTGAATATCTGCAAGCAGTTTACGAACATCCGGGTCTCCGAAAACAAAAACATCCGAATTATATTCGCCGGATACCATTTTCTCTGTGCCAATACAATCCGTCGCAAGAAAACAGTCGTTCTTCTTATCCTCCGGATTGGTCATGGAATCATAGGTAGCCTTCGGCTGATACTGGGCGCCGTCTTTGTCATTGCAATTGCAGGCTGGAACTGTGCCATTCAATACTTTGTCCAAAGATTCGTAATGTTTCTGTTCCTCTTTCTCCAATCTGGCAAATAACTCCTGAAGAACCGGATCCTTTGCCTCCTGCCCATATCTCTTATATTTTTCTACGCAACTCTGTTCCTGTGTGCGCAGATCTTCGATGGTTGCTCTTTCTTTTTCTGTTAAAACCATATCACACCTCTTTCTATATGCTCAAATGTCATTTTACAGAGGTAGTATGACCATCTCTTCTTTTTTTATTCCATTTCTTTGTCCAGATTTGCCGCGTAGATATCTGCCACTTCCGTGAGTGATATGTATGCGCCCGGATCAATCTCATGGATGATTTCTGTCATCCGTCCTACCTGAAAACGATTGACAACAAAATAGAGCATCGTTTTCTTGGAATCCGAATAATACCCTTTTGCATCAATGATTGTTATTCCATTTTCGAAAGCCTCGGACAAAGCGGCGCACACTGGCTTTGGCTTCGTTGTAATGATGCTCGCTGCCTTCGACCGGTCAAAACCTTCTATAATAAAATCAACAGTTTTGAGTGCTGCCGCATAGGTCACAATCGAATACAACGGTAAAATCCAACTTTGGATTGCAAATCCGCATATCACGTAGAGGATTACATTGTAGATCATCACAAATGTACCTACCGTAATTCCAAGCTTCTTTGCAAAAATAATGGCAAGCACTTCAATCCCATCCATTGCACCACCTGCACGAATGGCAAGACCACTTCCAATACCGGAAATAATACCGCCGAAAATCGCACACAGAAACAAATCCGATCCTGCCAGCGGTGAAACGATACTCACATCAATTGGCAATACATCAGTAATCAACCATGCCGCCAATGAATAAATAGCGACAGTATATATGGCATAAATTGTAAAAGTTATACCTTGTTTTTTCAATCCATACAAAAAAATCGGAACATTCAAAACCAAAAGACAAACGGAAAGGCTCAGCCAATCCGGCGTCTTCTGCGAAATCAGCATAGATGTGCCAGAAATTCCACTGTCATACAATGCTACAGGTGCCAGAAATACAGTTACACCGAATGCATTGATAATTCCAGCTATGGTCAAAAGCAGGAAATTCTTATATTTTAATTTTACTTTCATCGGCAGTTCTCCTTTGGCTTTCTATATCGTGTTCCTAAAATCATAACAGAAGATTGCCTTTTTGCCAATCACACAAAAGTATCAGATATTACGTTTTACACCAGAATCTCCTTCAGCTTCTCATCCGTTGCCAGAACCTCTTTCGCACGGTCACGGTATTCCTGCTCATGAAGATAAGTATGTCGGAATGGCTTGATCGATGGTGCCAGATCAATCGCCTGCTCAAAGTCCACATGTCGCATCTCAAGCGTTTTTACGAAATCCCAGAAACCGGTCTGCGTAAAGATCGTGTTGACTCTCTTATATCTGTGATCCTGCACCACGCTCATCAGATAAGTAGCAATTCCTACCTGAATGCCGTGAAGCTGCGGCTGCTCAAGCATTTTATCAAGTGCATGGGAAATCAAATGCTCACTTCCGCTGGTCGGTGCACTGCTTCCTGCGATTTCATTTGCGATTCCGCTCATCGCAAGCGAATCCAAAAGTTCCTTAATAAATAAATCCTCTTCAATGCTCTCGAATGGTGTCCGCACAAAACTGTTGACTGCCTTTTTGGCAATCATTGTGGCGAAATCATTTACCTTTCCATAACCATGTTCCTCTTCAAATTTCCAGTCATAAAGAGCTGTGATTTTGGAAACCATGTCACCAATTCCGGAATAGATGAATTTCTTAGGTGCACTTTTAATAATTTGTGTATCCACCACAATTCCATATGCCAGACGTGCCGGAACCGATTTGCGCCGTCCCTCAACCAAAAGAGAAGCACTTGCGCTGGAAAAACCATCGCTCGAAGCAGATGTCGGAATACTGATAAATGCCAGGTTCCGCAAAAAACCACAATACTTCGCTGCATCGATGACTTTTCCTCCACCAATGCCAATCACGGCCTGTGTTTTCGCCGGCATGGAAAAAGCAAGGCTGGTAAGATCCTCCAGGCGTACTGTATCCAGTTCCTGATACTCCAACACATCAATCCCCATCTCTGCAAGGGACTTCATGACATCCATTCCAAACATCTCAATCAATCCGTTACCAAACAAAATCACGACCTTTTCCAGTCGCAGGTCCTTTAAGTATGTGCCAAGTTCTCCCAATGCGCCCGGTCCGATTTTTAAAAGCGCCGGGATCGCAATATGATTATCTCCCATGGATTCTCCTCCTAATTGTTTTCCAAATCGTTACTGCTTTTCATTATAATCAAGCATGTGAAAAAGTGCAAACAAATATCCCTCCTTGCCGTTGTAATCCCTGGAAAAATGCATTAAACTGAATGTCAAAGAAAATAAATATCATTATTTTATATAGAAAGGATTGTTTTCCGGTCATGAGAAAAAAAGAATTAGCACTCGCAGTCATTGAACGTCTGAAAAAAGAATATCCGGATTCTGACTGCACTTTAGATTATAACGAGGCATGGAAACTTTTAATCAGTGTCCGTCTCGCCGCACAGTGTACCGATGCCAGAGTCAATATAATTGTGCCAAAATTATATGAAAAATTTCCGGATGTGAATGCATTAGCAGATGCCCCGGTCGAAGAAATCGAAGAAATTGTTCGTCCCTGCGGTCTTGGAAAAAGCAAAGCAAGAGACATCAGTGCCTGCATGAAAATGATTCGTGACCAATACAATGGCGAGGTTCCCGACGATTTTGATGCATTACTCAAACTTCCGGGCGTCGGTCGCAAAAGCGCCAACCTTATCATGGGAGACGTCTTCGGCAAACCTGCAATCGTCACAGATACACACTGTATCCGACTGAGCAACCGTATCGGTCTTGTGCACGGAATCAAAGATCCAAAGAAAGTCGAAATGGAATTGTGGAAGATCATTCCTCCGGAAGAAGGCAATTCTCTCTGTCACCGCTTTGTCGATCACGGACGCGCAGTCTGCACCGCCCGTACCACGCCTTATTGCGACAAATGCTGTCTGGCAGACATTTGCGAGAAAAATTTATAGTTATATTTTCATTAAATTTTTCATATCTGCAGGCATTGAAACGGAGAATTCCATTGGTTTTCCCGTCATCGGATGTGGAAAAGAAATTTTATGAGCATGCAGCGCCTGGCGGTGGATCAAAAGATCTGCCGCTGCTTTTTTATCTGAACAACCGCCATTTTCTTCTGCATGTGCCAGACGATCCAACTGGTTGGCTGCATATGCCGGATTATATAAAAAATCTCCTATCAAAGGATGCCCAAGATACGCCATATGTACCCGGATCTGGTGAGTTCTTCCTGTCTCCAGCTGCAATGCTACCAGACTCATTTTCTTATTTGACCGGGCATTTTTCCACGTTTTCAATTTCTGATAATGCGTAATCGCCCGATCGCCTTTTTCATAATCAACAACACGTTCAAGACACCGGCTTTCTTTTCGCGCAATTGGTGCATCGATTACACCTTCTGCCGGTTCTACATTTCCCTCCACAATAGCAAAATACTCTCTGTGAATGCCCTGTGCCTGTAACCCGTCCCGCGATTTTGCCGCGACCATCTGTGCCAGAATAGCGCCACTCACCATATGTTTTGCCACAATGGTAAGCCCCGATGTATCCCGGTCCAACCGGTTAATGCACCGAAACACAAAAGCCTGCTGTTTTTGTTTATAATACCATGCCAAAGCATTTCCCAGAGAATTATCCGGATTGTTTCTCGACGGATGAATCGGCATCCCTGCCGGCTTATTTACCACAAGCAAATCTTCATCCTCATACACAATATCAATGGGTAACTCTACGGGTATGATCTGTCTGGAACTTTCTGTTTCCCGGATATAAACATTTAAAATATCCCCCTGCTGCAATACATAATTTTGATAGACATAGGTATCATTCACTTCTATACTTTTTAAATTTTTCTTTAAATTCACCAGATTTTGCTCTGAATATCCTTTTTCTTTCAGAAATCCACTTATTTTCTGTCCCGGTTTTATCTTATCCACATAATAGGTGATTTTGCGCTGCATTCCACTACTTCTCCGCTCTGTCTCTTACTCTGATTCTACGCGCATCCTGTTACTGTTCGCAACAGGCGTATGACCACTCATCTCATCATAACATAATCCTTTGTAAAATAAAATCTTGTATTGACAGCACCAAAACCTCATGTTATATTTACTACGTCAAACGTACTACGGCTGTCGTAGTACCGGCAATCGTAGTACGACTGTCGTACGAAAAAGAAAAGGAGGAAAATGCATGGCCATCAGTAGTGATGTCATTCGTGGATACAATGACACGATGATACTTTATCTTCTGTTAGATAAGCCATCTTACGGATATGAAATATCCAAGCAGATTAAGACATTGTCCAATGAAAAATATGTCATAAAAGAAACCACACTCTACTCTGCATTCACCCGCATGGAGCGAAACGGTTATATCGAGTCTTTTTCGAATCAGGACAATGCAGCCGGCAAGCGACGCACCTATTACCGCATCACCGAAGCCGGAAGAGCATATTATCAGCAAAAATGCGAAGAATGGCTGCTCACACAGGAAGTTGTAGAAAAGTTTATTATAAAGGGGGATTCCATAAATGGAAACGATTAGAAATTATTTAGAAACCATGTTCTTAAAACTTCCCAACACTCCGGAAGTATATAAAGCCAAAAACGAACTCTGGCAAATGATGGAAGACAAATACACCGAACTAAAGGAAGAGGGCAAATCAGAAAACGAGGCGGTCGGAATTGTTATATCTGAATTTGGCAATCTCGACGAATTAGCCAACGACCTTGGCATTTCCCAGTTCGTCGAAAGCCAGCCGATGCCACAGGGAAAGACACTCTCCCTCGATCAGGCAAAATCCTATCTTGCCGATGCAGGAAAAAGCGCATATCGTACCGCACTCGGCGTCATGCTCTGTGTTCTGTCCGTCTGTGGCCCGATCTTTTTCGATGCTTTTACTGCATTTTATCCGCAAAAAGAAAATCTTCTGGATGCATGTGGCGTGTCCATTATGTTCGTACTCATTGGCATTGCTGTTGGATTATTCATCTATTCCAGTGTACAGATGAACCATTGGAACTATTTAAAGAAAGAACCTTTTGTTACTGATTTTTCGACAACCGAATATCTGCATCGTGAAATGGAACATTATAAATCCACCTATGCACTCCTTTTGACCATCGGTATTATCCTTTGTATTCTGAGCGTCATTCCAAGTATAATTTTAGACGGTCTTGATATCTATGTTACTTTCTGGTCAAACGCTTCCGGTGGTTTTGTCTTCATTCTTGTAGCAATCGGTGTCTTTCTGATTGTTATGGCATCCACAAAACTTAGCAGTTATAAAACATTACTGCACTTAAACCAGCAGGACACAGTAGGCGGAAACTATGTACCAAGCCAGACAAATGAGCCACAGTATATGAATCAGACGATAGCTGCGATCATGTCCGTTTACTGGCCAACGGTTACCTGCCTGTATTTAATCTGGAGTTTCCTTACTTTTGATTTTTGGATTTCCTGGATCATCTGGCCAATAGCAGCAATCATTCACACACTGATAAAAAATTTATTACGTAAATAGATCACAGCATCCTATTCAAAAGGAGGAGTTTATCCATGAAAAAAAATGTATATTTAATTATATTAACGCTTGTTACCGTAATCTGCATCATCGGTGGCACCTGCTATCATCTTGTCGGCTGGGGTGTATCCTTTCTCAGCCACCTGCCGTTTGCTTCTTTTTACAGCGATTCCGATGATACAGAAAGTTCCGGTACAACACTCTCGACCGACACAGTCTTACTTCCTTCTTTCAATACCGTAAAGATTGATTCCAAAGTCATGAATTTATCGATTGAAAAAGGAGACGATTACAGTATTCAGTGCGACGCTGACAAAAAATTAAATCCCAAATATGAAATCAAAGATAATACTCTAATTGTTTCACAGAAGCAGAAAATCAAAGTCCATAACTTCATGAAGAACCAAAAATGCAGTGTTCATATTACCATTCCGGAAGATACGACCTTAGAGCTGATCAATGTAGATGGATCTGTGGGAGACATTAATTTATCAAATCTAGATGTTACAACATTAAAAATTGACAGCTGTGTGGGCGATATCGAGCTAGACGATTGTAAAACTGACTCCATCGATATTGATACTTCCACAGCTGTTGTGGAACTGAATGGTTGTGAAGCTAACGAAATTGATGTGGATACATCGGTTGGAGACACAGTAATCAAAGACAATATATTTGAGATATTATATGTCGACAGCAGTGTAGGAGATGTCAAAGTAAGCAGCTCGAAAGATTTGTCCGACTACGCATATGATCTTGATACTTCCATTGGTGACGTGAGTATCAACGGTGTTTCCCATAAGACGGAATACCAGCAGAAAGGGACTGGCGGAAAGATTACCGTAGATAATTCTACAGGAGATATTTCCATCACTTATTAAATCCTGATACCGTATATGTAGAATATATCCTTGATTGCCGCAAGAACTACCATTGGCTTATCAAGTAAAAAAACTGCTGTCCGAATGTAAATCTTCATTCAGACAGCAGCTTTTTTCTAGTTATTTGCAGAACGATGTACTAATTTTCAAATCCATAAGAACTATTACGAATATAAGGAATTGCAATAAGTGCCGGATACAATATAGCCGAAATTACAAGTCCACCGATACCCTGTATGATATTTCCCGGAATACTTGCAGCTGCACCAGCGCCGTAAATAAAATATTCGCAAACAAAATATCCGCCAGCTACCAGAATAATATCGATCACACCACCAAGGATCACACCTGCATAACGTGTTGTCTTTGTTTTTCCAATTGCACGATACACAAGTCCTGCACATAATGCAACAAGTCCTTTAATTACAAATGTGATTGGCACATATACAAAATATCCACCGATCAGATCTGCCAGACAGGAACCAATACCGGCTGCAAGAAATCCCCACACTGGTCCAAGAATAACACCACAAAGAATTACAATTGCATCACCCAGGTTGATATAACCTTCTGTTCCAGGTGTTGGAACTTTGATAATCATTGTTGCTACACATGCAAGTGCTGCAAACAACGCTGCCATAATTAATTTTTTCAAGTACTCTCTTGACATAATAATCTCTCCTCTTTTTATCAATAAATTTCTTTTTCCATCATATATCGCCTTTGATTATGAAAAAAGAATCAATTTCCAACAAAAATATAAGACCAGATTATCAAAAGGAACCGAAAACACTAATATTTTGCTACCTGATCCGGTGTAATCGGCAGTTCATAGAACCGTTTTCCTGCCGCATGGCTGAGCGCATCCGCAATCGCCGGAAGCGGTGTATTGATGACCACTTCTCCGATGGATTTTGCCCCGAACGGCCCGGCTTCCTCATAACTGTTTTCAAATGCAATCCGAATATGGCCGATGTCCATGCGGGATGGAATCTTATACTGCAGGAAGGAATTTTCATAAAGTCTTCCCTGCGCATTGTAAGTCACATTCTCTGACATTGCCATACCGATTCCCTGTAAGATACCGCCCTCTGCCTGCACGCGCACGAGATTGGTATTGATCGGTGTGCCACAGTCCACACAGGCATCATACTCTACGACATGAGACTCTCCCGTCTCTAAATCCACCTCGATTTCTGCCGCACCGACCATATACGGTGGCGGGGAAATCGGAGAACTGTGTGTGGTGGAAGCTACCAGTTCAATCTCATTTCCACATTGGGATGCTGTCGCGATATCCGCAAGAGAGACACTCTTTCCTTCCGATCCGTCCGCGAGACAAACCTTCTTTCCGTCAAACTGGACATCCTCTGCTTTGCATCCAAGAATGTCTGCTCCTAATTTTTCAATTTTTTCACGAAGCTGCAATGCACAGTTTTCCACAGCTTTTCCAGTAATATACGTCGTGGATGATGCATAGGAACCGGAATCATATGGAGAAATATCGGTATCCGCTCCGAACACATTGATATCATCCACTGAACAGTCGAGCACTTCTGCTGCAATCTGCGCCAATGTGGTATCGCATCCGGTTCCCATATCTGCCGCACCGATCAACAGTGTATAATAGCCTTCATCGTTGACTTTCATTGTAGCACTGCCCACATCCACGCTGGAAATTCCGGAACCCTGCATCGCCATTCCCATGCCGACAACACGGACTTTGTGATCTCCCACTTTTCGCATCGGATACTTTTCATCCCACTGAATCATCTCTTTTACTTTTGCAAGACAACGGTCCAGCGTACAGCTCGTATTTACCTGACCGTAATATGCCGGCATCACATCTCCCTCGTGGATAATATTCTTCTCACGAATCACAAACGGATCCATGTGAAGCATCTCCGCGAGCTCATTCACTGCGGATTCCACCGCAAAAAGCCCCTGTGTCGCACCATATCCACGGTATGCCCCCGCCGACATATGGTTGGTATATACAACATCGCTGACAAAACGGAACGCCTCTGCCTTTCCATACAACGGAATGGACTTGTGTCCGGACAATCCGACCGTTGTCGGTCCATGTTCTCCGTACGCACCTGTATTGGAAAGTGTATGTAAATCAATCGCTTTTACAATTCCATCCTTTGTCGCTCCCAAGCGTACATGCATCTCCATCTCATGACGTGGCGAAGATGCAATCTGAGATTCTTTTCTTGAATAAATAATCTTAGATGGTTTCTTTGTCATCCATGTAACGAACGCCGGATAAATTTCACTGACCGAAGTCTGCTTTGCACCGAAGCCTCCACCAATACGTGGCTTGGTCACGCGGATTTTGGATGTCGGAATTCCAAGCGCATGTGCGATAATTCGGCGGCAATGAAATACAATCTGGGTTGAACTTACCACATGAAGTCTTCCGTACGTGTCGATGGAACAAAACGTCCGGAATGTCTCCATCATCGCCTGCTGGCAGGCTTTCGTATGATAAGTACGATCCAAAACAACATCACAGGAAGCAAGTACTGCGTCCACATCTCCATCCTGGCACTCATCATGTGCACAGAGATTTCTCTTATTGTCCGCACCTACCGGACAAAGCGCTTCCCAGTTTTCTTCCGGATGGACAAGGATTGCATTGTCTTTCGCCTGATGAAAATCAAGGAGCGGCTCTAACACTTCGTACTCCGGCTTGATCAGTTTCATGGCACGATCTACGCATTTTTCATTTACTCCGGCAATGATAGCCACCGGATCACCAACAAAACGCACATGCCGGTCCAAAAGCAGACGATCATATGGACTCATCTCCGGATAAGTCTGTCCCGCACAGGTAAAACGCTTCTGGTTCTGATCAATGTCCTTCCATGTATAGACCGCTTCAATTCCCGGAACGAGCATCGCCTTGTCCGTATTGATTTCTTTGACGATCGCATTCGCATGCGGCGAGCGCAAAAGCTTTACGACCAGACAATCTTTCGGCGCAATATCATCCGTATATACCGGCTTACCAAGAAGCAATTCCATTGCATCTTTTTTACGAACTGCTTTATTTACTTCCCGCATGATGCTTCCTCCTTTCCCTTAAGTTCTTTTGTATTCTTCCATTCAAGAAAGTTCAAAATTCCGCGCAATTGTCCTTCATATCCTGAGCAGCGACAGAGATTTCCGGAAAGATATTCCTTGATTTCATTTTCGTCCGGCTGCGGATTTTCCCGAAAAAGCGCGATGGCATTCATCACAAATCCCGGATTGCAGAATCCACACTGCTCCGCTCCCTGGTCTGCGATAAAGGCTACAAACTCTTCGGCTTCTTCCTGTAATCCCTCTAATGTGGTCACACTGCTGCCATCGGCACGTGCTGCAAGAATGGAACAGGAAAGTACCGGTTTTTCATTCAAAAACACCGTACAAAGTCCACAGTTGGATGTCTCACAGCCACGCTTGACACTGTAACATCCGTTTGCACGCAGGAAATCCAAAAGCGGCAGATCCGGCTCAATTTCCTGCTGGATCTTTTTTCCATTTACATTGATATTCACTAACATGCTTTGCTCTCCTCCTCACACAGCTGCTCCAATGCCCGTCGGCTCAGCACTTCCACCAAATGACTGCGATATTCCCTGCTTCCGCGCATATTGCTGTCTGTCGGAACAACTTCTGCTGCATACTTTGCATATGCTTCAATCGCATTTGTAGTTAATTTTTCTTTTAATAACTGTTTCTCATCCGGCACAATGACCGCGCGTGAAGGTCTTGCCCCGATGCTTATGGTATACGTTCCATTCTCCTTATCATGCACACCACAGCATGTCAGCACCGGCAAGTCCGTCTGCGTAATGCGGACAGCTTCATAATACATTGCCACCGGATGTTTCTTTATGATGATCTGTACCAGAATATCATTGTCCGGCTTTCCTTTTGCGAACTCACGGAGCGGAACAATCCCTCCTTTGTACAGTTCCACATAAGAATCCAATCCGATCAGCAGTGTAAGAACATCGGAAAAACCGTATCTTCCATAAATACTGCCCCCCACTGTGGCAAGATTCCGAAACTGCACGCCCACAATATGGCGCAGACTTTCTTTGCACATATTCTGGGTATAGGAAACAAAACCCGGATGTGTCTCCAGTTGACGCAACGTCACCATACATCCGATGCGAAACTCATCTTCTGTCTCCTCGATCGTATCCAGTCCCAGTCCTGACAAATCAATCGCTGTCTGAAAATTTGAATCCCCCAGACGCATCCACATCATGCCGCCAATGACACGGTTCGCACGCTTCTGGTTCAACTCCCATGCTTCTTCCAGACTTTGTACTTTTTTATACTCTCTTATCGTCAGCATATCAACCTTCCATTTCTTTGTTATTGCTTCTGCATAGTTTCCTTTATTTTAACACATGCTTTTTATTACAGCAACGAAGTACACATTGTAATTTTGCGTTTTATTTGATACATTAGTATCAGGTATACAATCAGCTTATTATTGTAACTCTACCATCCTATTATTTTAAAATTTAGGAGATCTTATATTATGAAAAACGGAAGGGCAAAAAATATACTTTTAGATTTAATTTATGATATCATAGGTTCTATTTTCTATGGCATCAGCATTTACACATTTGCCAAAATCGGAAATTTTGCACCGGGCGGAATGAGCGGTCTGGCCCTGATTATGAACTACCTGTGGCATCTGCCGATTGGTCTGACCACGCTGGTACTGAACCTGCCGCTGATCTTATTGAGTTATAAGATTGTCGGCAAAGAATTTCTTTTAAAAAGCTTCAAGACCATCTGCATCAGTACCTTCTTTCTCGATGTAATTTTCCCGCATTTTCCGGTATATACCGGCTCCCGCCTCATGGCGGCGCTTTTTTCCGGTATCTTCCTTGGAATCGCACTGGCGCTGTTTTATATGAGGGGTTCTTCCTCCGGTGGTACAGATTTCCTTACCATGTCGGTAAAAGTGTTGCGCCCGCATTTGTCCATTGGCATGATTACCATGCTGATTGATCTTGTCATCATCTTTCTGGGCTGGCCGGCATTCGGAACCATTGACGCCGTCCTCTATGGTCTGACCGCCACGATTCTGACCTCACTTGTCATTGACAAAATCATGTATGGCATGGGTTCAGGCACACTGCTGATCATTATTACGGATAAAGGCGAAGAAGTCGCTGCAAGAATCTCAGATGTGATCGACCGCGGTTCTACCGAGATTAAAGCACGGGGAAGCTACACGCAGGATAACAAAGATGTTCTTCTGTGTGCATGCTCCAAATCCCAGGCATATATGGTGCGGCGTCTTGCCCATGAAGTGGACAAGAATGTATTTATCATGGTAACCGAAACCAACGAAGTATACGGGGAAGGTTTCTTAGAAGAAAAGCCGAAGCAGTAATGCAGAAAGGAACTCTTATGGTATCAGATTTACGCATCGGTTGTGTCCTTATGGCTTCCGGCATGGGAAAACGATTCGGAAGCAACAAGCTTCTTGCGACTTACAAAGGCCGTACACTTTTTTCCTGTGCCTGCGCCATCGCAGCTTCTGTGCCTTTTTCTAAGATCTGCGTGATCACCCGGCACCCGGAGATTGCAGCTCTCTGCCAAAAGCGGGCACTTCCGTTTATCCTGCATGACAGGACGGACCGAAATGAGATGGTTGCCCTTGGCGTTTCCACCTTGCTTTCAGATACAAATAATGTACAAGATATCTCTTTGCTCGACGGCATTCTCTTTCTGCCGTGTGACCAGCCATGCATCCATCCGGCAAGTATGAAACGGTTATGCACTGTATTCTCCGAACAGCCGAATTATATCTGCCGCTTATCTTATACCAATACTTCCGGTGAAACGATTCCTGGTTCCCCGGTTCTGTTCCCGCAACAGTTTTTTCTGGAATTACAACATCTTCCTCAGAAAAAAGGTGGCAGTTTTCTAGCAAAAAAATATCCTCTGCAGGTGACATATGTACCTGCAGAGGACCCTTTGGAACTCTTCGATATTGATACACCGGAAGACTTATCCCGGCTTCCATAACGATCTACTGTTTGTTTTCTTTGTCTTTTGGCAGAATCACATTTAAAAGAATGGCAACAATCGCAGCCGGCACAATACCGGAACCACCGAATACCAGCTGGATGGTCTCTGGCATCTGTGCCAGTACTGCAGTGTTTGCACCCATTCCATATCCTACACCTAGAGCGACCGATACAATGGTCAGTCTTCTCGGTGTCAGAGGCTCCTTCGTAATCAGCTGAATACCACTTACAATAATGGAAGAGAACATCATAACTGCTGCTCCGCCAAGTACGGACTGTGGCATGATAGAGATCAAAGCTCCAAGCTTTGGAATCAGTCCACATAAAATCAAAAATACAGCGCCGGACGCTAATGCGATACGGTTTACCACCTTTGTCATCGCAACGAGACCTACGTTCTGACTGAAGGATGTATTTGGAAGAACACCAAACAATGCTGCCAGCGTTGATCCAAGTCCATCGCACATAACACCACCGGATAACTCTTTATCGGTAGCTTCACGATCCATTCCACCTTCGATGACACCGGAAATATCACCGATGGTCTCCACGGCGGTCACAACGAACATAATCAGAACCGGTACAATTGCTCTCGCATCAAATACGGGCTTGACCGGCATAATTTTCGGAACGGCAAACCAGCTTGCCTCTGCCACTTTGTCCCAGTTGAGCACCCATGACTTTGTGTACTCCACACCATCTGCTGTCACTCCGGTGTGCGGCAGGACACATCCCATAATGATTGCAGCAATATATCCGACAATAATTCCAATCAGAATTGAAGATGAACTGAGTACCCCCTTGGTCCAATGCTTAAAGAACAGAATAACTACAAGCACCAGACATGCAAGAAGCAGATTCTCTGCAGAACCAAAATCCGATGCCGAATTACCGCCACCAAAAGAATTGATTCCCACACCAATCAGCGATAATCCGATGGAAAGTACAACGGTTCCGGTAACGACTGATGGGAAAAAGCGACGTAACGGCTTTAAGAACGCGCCCAGAACCGTCTCCATGAAACCTCCGATGATTGAAGCTCCCATGATGGCTCCATATCCTAAGATCCCACCTCCCATAATGTTTGCGACACTGCTGAACACACCAATAAATCCCGAACTTGTTCCCATGATGATTGGCACCTTTCCACCAATCGGTCCAATTGCAAACAGCTGGATCAACGTAACAATTCCCGCGATGATCATTGCATTCTGCAGCAACGCTACCTGAATCCCTGCATATTCTCCACTATTTCCGATGCCACAGACTCCGGTAATAATCAAAAGCGGTGTCAGGTTTCCCACGAACATCGCAAGTACATGCTGCAGGCCGAGTGGAATGGCCTGCCTCAGTGGCAGCTTTCCGTCAAAGACATAGGCTGCCGGTGAAAGTTCATTCGCTTTACTTTTCATCTTATCTTGTATCTCCTTTTTCCTTCGTTTGCTTTTGATATTAGAAGAAAAAAAGCACTTTGTAAACAGTTTCCATATAATTCCTTATAAATAAGTAAAAGATTTTGTCACTTTTCTTGTAATTTTCCGCATAAAATGCCATAATAGCAAGCATATGAATAAAATTTAGGAGGATTAAAATTATGGGTCAAAAACGTGACACTTTTTCCAGCAAATTGGGCTTTATCTTTGCGGCGGCCGGATCTGCTGTAGGACTTGGGAATCTATGGCGATTTCCATACTTAGCTGCAAAATACGGTGGAGGAATTTTCATTCTCGTCTACCTGTTGCTTGCAGTCAGTTTCGGATTTACGCTGATGATCACAGAAGTATCTCTCGGACGTAAAACCGGACTCAGCGCAGCCGGTGCCTTCAAGAAACTGGATAACCGCTTCGGCTTCGTCGGTGCTCTGGCATGTATCGTTCCGTTTATCATCACACCATATTACTGTGTCATCGGCGGATGGGTCATCAAATATATGGTTTCTTTTCTCAGTGGTCATGTAGGAACCGCTGCCGGAGATGATTTCTTTACCAATTTCATTGCACAACCAGTTGAACCAATTATCTGGTTTGCGATCTTCGTACTGCTGACCTCCGTCGTTGTTATCATCGGCGTACAAAAAGGTATCGAAAAAGCCAGTACCATCCTGATGCCGGTACTCATTGTATTAATTATCGCCATCAGCCTTTACTGCATCACTCGTCCGGGGGCTGCAGCCGGCGTGAAGTATTATCTCTTCCCTGACATCAAGCACTTCTCTGCAACAACTGTGCTTGCCGCCATGGGACAGCTCTTTTACTCCATGTCACTGGCTATGGGTATCATGATTACTTACGGTTCTTACATGAAAAAAGACGACGATCTGCGTGACTCTGTTCGTAAAATCGAGATTTTCGATACACTCATCGCTTTCCTTGCCGGACTTCTTATCGTACCTTCCGTATTTGTATTTTCCGGTGGAAGCAAGGATGCCTTAAGTAAAGGACCTTCCCTGATGTTCATCACACTGCCAAAAGTATTTGACAGCATGAATCTCGGTGGACTGATTGGCGGTGCCTTTTTCATTCTTGTGCTTTTTGCAGCATTGACTTCCTCTATTTCTTTATTGGAGACGAATGTATCCATTGTCTGCGACAAACTGCACTGGGGACGTAAAAAAGCAACCATCGCAATCACAATCTATGTATTGATTATAGGTGGACTGGTATCCTTAGGCTTTGGACCTTTAAGCTTTGTTAAAATTCTCGGTATGGGACTTCTGGATTTCTCTGATTTCATCAGCAACAGCGTTCTGATGCCGATTGTTGCCATGCTTACCTGCATCTTTGTCGGATTTATTGTAAAACCAAAGACGATCATCGACGAAGTGGAAAATAGCGGGTCTTTCAAAGAGAAAAAATTCTATGTTGTAATGCTCAAGTGGATTGCTCCAATCTGCCTTGCTCTGATTCTGATTTTTGCAGTATCCGAAGCTTTAGGTTTCATCACCGTATAATTACTAGATTTGGAGGAAAACTCTATGTGGAAAAAACTACTCAGTCTTACGCTGTGTGTGTCAACACTTCTTCTAGGTGGATGCGGAATGACTTCCAATAAAATCCGTTTTGGTACGGCTGCATTAGGTGGCATGTATCACTCCTTCGGAAGCGCGTTCACACAGCTCGTCTCAACAGAAGACATTGACTGTCAGATGGAAATGAAAACGACCGCCGGTTCTGCGGCCAACTTACGGCTCCTTTCCGATGGGTACATTGAACTTGGAATTGCCCAAATGGACTTAACTGCAGATGCCTACAAAGGAACCGGTATCTTTGAGGGTAAAGAATATCAGGGATTTAAGGCAATTGCAGGCCTGTATACGGAAGCCTGCCAGATTGTTGTCCGTGCCGATTCCTCTATTCATTCGCTCAATGATCTGCAGGGAAAGACCATATCCATTGGCGAGGAAGATTCCGGAACCGAGCGAAATGCCAATCAGATTCTGAAAGCAAGCGGACTTTCTTCCGAACTGGTACACACTGTGAATCTGGATTACGCGCAGGCTGCTTCCCAGCTGCAGTCCGGTGATATTGATACGCTGTTCTGTACGGCCGGAGTGCAGACAACAATGATTGATGAATTGTCCCGCCAGTGCGATATCCGGCTGCTTTCCATCGATGCAGACTGTCTGGACAAACTGCTTCAGCTCAACGATTGTTACAGTACATACACCATTCCTGCGGATACCTACAACGGACAGACCGAAGAAGTGACAACACTTGGTGTACAGGCGGTACTTCTGGCAAGTGACAAACTTTCCGAAAAAACAGTCGAACAATTAACGAAACTTCTGTTTTCTCACGCACAGGATATTCAATACAGCATTCCTGTAGATTTACAAATGAATGAAACTTCTGCAACACAGGGCATAACCATTCCTTTCCATCCGGGAGCTGCGGCTTATTACGCCAAGCAGAACATTCAGGTATCAACGGAATAACGTTTAGAAGGGAACACTATGCAAATTCATTTAGATATGTATCAGACGCTTGCCATCGCGGTCGTCGTTCTGATGCTCGGACAATTTTTAAAACAAAAAATACATTTTCTGGAGAAATTCTGCGTACCTGCACCAGTCGTGGGCGGTCTGCTTTTTGCGATTTTTACCTGTGTCTGCTTTTCTACCGGCGTAGCGGAATTTTCCTTTGATGACACGCTGCGGGAAGTCTGTATGGTATTTTTCTTTACCTCTGTCGGATTTCAGGCAAATCTGAAAGTATTAAAAAGTGGTGGAAAATCCTTATTTATTTTCCTTATCCTTGTCATTGTACTGATCCTGTCACAGAACTTCCTGGCAATCGGAATGTCATCTGTTCTCGGACTTGATCCATTGATTGGTATGTGTACCGGTTCCATCCCTATGGTCGGTGGTCACGGTACCGCCGGAGCATTCGGACCGGTTCTCGAAGACTTCAACGTACAGGGTGCTACAACAATCTGTACCGCCGCAGCGACATTCGGACTTATCGCCGGAAGCCTGATTGGTGGTCCGATTGGACGCAGACTGATTGAGAAGAAAAACCTTCTTGAGACTGCTGTCACAGATGATGACAGCCTTTTGGTTGAAGAAGAGATAAAACACGAGCGTCATACCAACATGTATGCAGCTGCAGTATTCCAGCTCATCATTGCAGTCGGTCTCGGAACCATTTTTTCCTGGCTCCTCACCAAGACCGGCATGACTTTCCCGATTTACATCGGTGCCATGATTGCTGCCGCTCTCATCCGAAATATCGGTGAATACTCCGGAAAATTTGTCATTCATATGGGTGAGATTAACGATCTGGGTGGTATCTGCCTTTCGCTTTTCCTTGGAATCGCTATGATTACACTGAAACTGTGGCAGCTTGCCTCTCTGGCACTTCCGCTTGTTATACTGCTCGGTGCCCAGGTTCTGCTGATTTTCATCTTCACATACTTTATCATTTTCCGCGTGATGGGAAGCGATTATGATGCTGCTGTACTTGCAGCCGGCACCTGTGGATTCGGAATGGGTGCAACCCCGAATGCCATGGCAAACATGCAGGTTCTGTGTGAGCGCTATGCACCTTCCGTGAAAGCCTACCTTCTGATTCCACTGATTGGAAGTCTGTTCGCAGATTTCTTAAACAGCCTTGCTATTACATTCTTTATAAACTTGTTGTAATTTTTTAGGGAGATTAGATTATGTTCAATTTTTTTAAAGAAAAGAAAGAAAAAAAAGCCAGGGAAAAACATACGTATGATTTGGAAATTGATAATTTAGCTGTACCGGAAATTCATACACACAAACCGGAAACCGAAAAAAAAGAATCCCCGGAAGAAGAGCAGCCATCTGTCACCTATGACACGGTTGCTATCCCGGAGATTCATATTCCGAAAAAGAAATCTTAAATTTATTCTCTACGCTGATCTTTATTGGCATACATTTTCTTATCTGCTTTGCCAATAATGGTCCGTATATCTTCGCCTTGTCCTACCGCATATCCGACCGATGCAGAAATCGGGAACTTACTTGTATCATCAATTTCTGTGACCACTTTTTTCCACTTAGCAATAATTTCTTCAGCAAGATCTGCAGTGCCATTCTTTATAATCATAATAAATTCATCGCCACCGTAGCGGAATGTTTCTGCCTGCTCACCACACACCTGCCTGATCGACTCCGCAATCTTCACGATCAGGAAATCCCCCGACAGATGACCGAATGTATCATTCACATATTTGAGACGGTTAATGTCCCAGTAAATAATTGCGACCTGCATATCTTTATATGTATCACTGTTCACAACTTCCAAAAGCTTATTCCGATTGTACATACCGGTCATATCATCCATGGCAGCAAGTGTTTTTACACGGATCGCATTCTCCATCATCTTTTCCACGATATGATAAACATTCTTACATACCGCGTAAAAGCAGGTAGCCAGAAGTGACCTTGGAACTACATAATACAGTCCCAGCGTGGCAAGTGGATTTTTATTTACTTCATTCATCAGGAATACGCCATCCTTAGAAATATCCGACAATTTATTCGTTGTCAGCAGTGCCATGTTTGCATCACACACACCATTATAATACCCTGCATAAGTAGTAATGATAATACTCAGAATCGTAATTACAAACGCATAGTTGGCAAGCTTCTTATCTGCGTACATACTTGAAAAAATAATCGGAATCACAACAATTATCACCGTATGATAAGTGAGTGCACTTCCCGCAATCGTGACCATAACAGCAATGACCGTAATGTTCAGATACTTTGTAACCGGCTTTTCCAATCCAATCGATGTAAGCAATGCCAGATAAATCAAAAGCGCCACGATCATCTCTACATAGCTGATAACAAAAATCTGTGTATCCACAATAAATACATCGATAAGATTCAAAAAAAACGTAAACGAGTACAACAGAAAAACAATGATAATGCAACGAATGGAAAATATATTCTGCATTTTATCTTTCTGCTCATAATATGTATTTTTCTTAAATATTTCTGACCAGGCAATTTTATCTTTGCTCATTTTTTCCCTCAAAAAAATCAAAATCTGACGTATATAACTATGTTGATTATAACATATTTACAAAGTTCGTGCAAAACATATTCCACATGTGTCAAAAAAAAGCCAAAAACTTGCGGCCTACTGCTTTTTCATGTATACTACACCCATGTTGCGAATGAATCAAAGCATACAAATTACAAGAAATGAGGATAAATCATGGACATTTTATTAGGACAGTACAAGGGACTGAAAGCTACCATTCCGGTCATTACCTACACAGAGGATGACGTAAATGCGCAGATCGGTACCCTTTTAGCCGGCAACCCGACACGCGTGAACAAAGAAGGCCCGGTTGCCATGGGCGATACCGCAGTCATCGATTACGAAGGATTCAAAGACGGTGTTCCTTTTGATGGTGGAAAAGCTGAAAAATACCCTCTGGGCATCGGTTCCGGTGCTTTCATTCCCGGATTTGAGGAGCAGATTGTTGGTATGGAGATTGGCGAAGACCGCGACATCAACCTTTCCTTCCCGGAGCAGTATCATGCACCGGATCTGGCAGGAAAAGAAGTTGTATTTAAAGTAAAATTACACGAAATCTACTCTGAGAAAGCATCCGAGCTCAATGATGAATTCGTTGTATCCCTTGCTATCCCGGAAGTAAAGACTGTTGATGATTTAAAGAAACACATCAGCGAATATTTAGATTATGAAGTACAGGCAAAGAAAGACGAAGCTTCCAGAGAGCAGCTTTACGATCAGATTCTTTCTTCTTCCTCCTGTCTGCTTCCTCCAGAAGCAGTAGAAGCTGCCATCGACGTACAGCTTCAGCAGATGGAAGCCCAGCTTGCACAGCAGGGAATCCCGCTCGCACAGTACCTGCAGATGATGGGCAAAACAACCGAGGCTTTCCGCGAAGAAGTAAAGCCTTATGCTTCCAAACAGGCAAAGCTTGAAGTGATTCTCGATGAAATCATCAAAGCCGAGCATATCACCGTTTCTGAGGATGAAATGAACGAACAGTACGAACTCATTTCACAGAAGTATCAGCAGCCAATCGATGTGGTAAAGCAGGTTCTTCCAGCCGTTCAGCTGAAGTCCGATCTGCTTCGTATGAAAGCATCCCAGCTGATCTTAGATACCGCAGAGATCATAGAAGAAAATAAATAATCGTTTCCTGTACGCGAAAAGGCCGTTCCCACTGTGGAACGACCTTTTCCGTATTATGTAAATTACAATTTTTATAATTCTGTCTCTTCTGAATTGTTTATTTCTTCATCTGCTGCAGTTTCTGACTTCGCTTCCTCAGAGTTATCCGCCTCTGCTTCATTATCAGTTACGTCCTTTGCCGGTCCTGTACTTTTGCTTTCTACATTAGCATCGCTCTGCACTTCCGGTTGTGGCTTTTCTGCCTGCTTTGATTTCTTTATTTTCTGCCGAAGTTTCTCAAACCAACTCTGTGTTTTTTTCTCTTGCCTTTTCAAAAGACGCTGCTGCTTAACATCCTGCTTTTCCAGTATTTTCTGATTTTTCTTTACCTGTTTTCTTGCTGATTTTTCCACCGTCCTTATCATGCTTTTTGCATCGCTGATCCGACGCCTTGCCACACGGTATGGATCATACAGAAAATATGCTGCTGTCGTGATTGCCAGCACCACAAACGCTCCCGCCAGGCTATAAGGAAGTGCAAATTTATAGTAATCAAAATGCAATTCATATCCGATAAAAAGCACCAGCATTCCCGGAAAAATAATGCTTCCCAGAAATATACAAAGAACTCTCCAGAATGCAAAACATTCTTTTTCATGAACTAAAAGTGCCGCCTGTGTACCTGTAAACATCAGCAGCACCAGACAGATCTGTGATGTAATTCCGTGAAGATAACCTGCAAACACGCACAATGCGAGCGATAGGAAAAACATCGCAAGTGCATAACCTCTGCGGTATGCCTGCTTATATTCCCGCATGCCTTCCCGCTTATCTGCACTCAGATCATGTATCTCATAGACCCTGTCCTCAACACGCTCCCGGATATCCTCACGATACTTGCGCCCTTCCCTGACGTGTTCCATATTGACGTCCATATCGTCATCCATTTCCTGAAGCAACTGTTGTTCGCGGAAAATCTGATCAAGCAACTGGTCTTCCTGTGCGCGTTTTTTGTTTACTTCCTCACGAATCCATAGAGCTTTCTGTAACTGCAGACTTTCTTTTGTCAGTCTTTCATCGGTTTGATTTGTATTTTTATCCAACTGTTCACTCATTTTTTACCTTTTCGAATATATTCTATTCGTAGTTTGTCATTTAAAGTTAATTTTATTCTAACATTTCTAATTAGAATTGAACAGAGGATTTATGCGTCGGATCTGGCAAAGGCATTCTTCATCTGTCCGCACAATTCAAACAGAACTTTATCGAGTGTATCGGCAGCTTCTTTTTTTACCATATCTGCCACCGCATTGTTTGCTTCTGTCTTAAGCGCCATACGCTTTCCTGCGTCGGTTTCTTTTTCCAGCAGTTTATCATAATGATTGATAATCTCATGACCCTTGGACAGCACTTTCTCCTGATACCGTTCGACATGGAACACCGATTTCTTATAGGACGCATCTGCCATCGCACCAATCATCCGGCTTACCCAGTAAAAATTATCTGTAGAAACTTCTGCTGTCGTATTGGCCACATATTCCGGAGTTTCCTCCACCTGCGCATAAAACGGCACCATGGCATTAAAAGCATTGGAGCCATATGCAACCCACTCCAACACATTGGCATCCTCTCCATGCTCCGGGCGGATATGCACGAGACCAACAAAATCATTGCGGTTGATACCGATAGAACGATACATGCCGCGCAGCCCCGGATCTCCATACGCTCCATATGGATCGTATGGCGTCCCCTGATAATGCGAAGAAAGCACATATTTCACATCTTCCACAGTAAGCTTCCGCTCCGGTACCAGCGTCCATGGCAGATCATCGGACTCCGGTGTAAAATCCGCATCCGGTCCATCCCAGTTGTATGTGTGTGGATTCAGACAACGCAGCATATACCACGCACGCGGTGTATTGTACACATGATCTGCATCGTCATGGCTGCCAAAAGCTTCCCGCGGATTCAGACTGCCATCCATGGAAAGATTCAGGTGATTATTCGCAATAAACTCCCGCATATCTACAGAACACATATGATTTTCCTGGATGGTAAATGCATCATCCAAATCAAATGCATCAATTCCAAGCTGATTTGGCATAACCACATACGCATCATCCGGCACACGGCGTGCAATCCAGTGATGTCCACCAATGGTCTCCATCCACCAGATTTCATTCTGATCGGAAAAGGCAATTCCATTCATTTCATAAGTGCCATATGTTTCCAGAAGTTCTCCCAATCGCTGAACACCCTCTCTTGCATTGTGGATATAAGGAAGTACTAACGATACAATATCTTCCTCTCCAATCCCGTTTTCCACCAGTGGATCTGCACCGAGTACACGTGGATTGGATGTGATCGTCTCGGTTGCCGTCATTCCGGTCCGCGCCTCATTGACTCCACACGCGCCCCAGACTCCCTTTCCTTCCACCGCATTTGGCATAGCCGTATAGCGAAGTGGATTTTCCGGAAGCGGAATTTCCACGGAAGAAAGTACCGCTTTGTATACACGCGGCTGCTCCTTTGGCTGCACCACAATCATTTTCTTTGGCGTAAAGTGATCATTTCCACCCGCATCATCATTTCTCGCAATCATGGTTGAACCATCATAGGTTGCATTTTTTCCTACTAATATCGTTGTACAAGGCATATTTTTTCCTCCTTTTTTCGTTATCGCAATCCGGCGTTTGTCCTTCTACCTTAATTTTTGTGTCCGGGCATCGCTTCGACCGTAATGTCTTCCTTTCGTTTCACCTTAAATACCGGAATCCACGCGGTCTCCGTAACCGGGGCATAATGCAGATTTCCGGTTGTCAGACGGTTCTGCTTCTCTGGTTTCAATTTTCCCATAAGAAAAAATGAAGTCGCCCCACTCACTTCGCTTTGGGAACCGTCCGGATTCTTTTTATAAATTCTTTCTGCCGGGGAATCGTCCTCGAGAGAAACGGCCGGATCATCGGGTGTCAGTTTGTAGCGCATGCTCTGCGCAAAACGTGGGTAACAGATATCATTGTCCGGCATCCGTTCTGCCGGTATTTCTTCCTCTGCTATTTCCAGCACATCCAGCCGGTAGGTCTGCCCTGTGACCGGATGTGAAAAACGGATCTGATCGCCTATGCGAAGAATAAAACTTTCTTCTCCATAGATTCTTTTTTCTTCTGCCTGCAATGTCAGCACAAGGTTTTGTATCTTACTGGCAGTTACCGGCTGCTTCCACATAAAATGAAAACGCCCGATCCACCAGAGGTATGCAGGATCTAAACCATAATGCTGCCTGCAGGCTTCTGCCTCCGGATCCTGTTCCCATTCCAGCTTTTCCAGAATGTCTGACGGATACCAGCCCATCCCCATGGTTCCGTCGCTTTGCAGTTCCTCCCCATTACAGGTAAGCAGCACTGCCGGGCATTCACCAAGTGGGGATTCTACCTCAATCTGTGACAGCTGCCGGTCCGTAAGCCGGTCTTCGTCCGCCTCTTTCCATTTCTCATAAAACGCAAGGTACTGTTTTGGCGCCACCTGCTTTGCCAGTTCCAGTACCAGCCCCTGTGGACAGGCAAAAACCGACAATGCTTTCCATCGTTCACTCTGGGAATTTTTATTTTCCCACACAATATCCTTTTGCAAAGGAATCTCTGCACCAGGTTCTTCTTGGGCCAGTTCTTCATAATTTTCATAATAAACGCGATACTCTTCTCTCATGACAGTTCCTCCCTATCTGATATAGAATACGCGGTTTTCTTTTCTTGGAATAACATCCGGATAATCCCCGTCCACATAGCCGAGCGCACAGTGTCCGATTCCCTCATATTCATCCTCAATTCCAAGGGATGCAAGCAGTTCCCTGCCCCAGCTGCTTTCAAATTCCTCTTTCGCGCGGTGAATCCAGCAGCTGCCGATGCCCAGATCATGGGCTGCAAGCATGAGGTTTCCCATCACAAGACTGCCATCATAAACATGTGTCGGCCAGTCTTTTTTTCCTAAAACGATAAGCATTGCCGGTGCGCCGTAAAACGGATCACCCTCACTTCCCATGATTTCTGCATTTTTCTTTGCGATTTCATCGCGCTTCTCTTTGTCCGTCACCTGAATGATGATGACATTCTGTGCACCTCTGCCGTTTGCCGCATAGGTTCCCGCTTCAATGATCTGGTCTAAAATTTCCTGCGGGATGGCATCCGGTTTGAATTTGCGGATGCTTCTTCTGGTTTTCATTTCTTCTAATACGTTGCTCATTTTGGTTTCCTGCTTTCTTTTTCACAATACCAAAGCAGAACCCTTTGAAACATAAGAGTTCTGCCTGTTGATTCTTTTTTATTATACGGGAAATTTTCCTGTTTTTACAAGTGGTATACAAAAAGCTTTATTTTCTTTTAAAAAAAAATCGATTGATATCATTAAAAAAACGGTACCTATGAAATCGTTCATAGATACCGTCTCCTTTTGTGATTTATTTTACCTAGGCGTTTGCGAAATGCCAAAAGCCGCATAAATACGGCATTTTTTTTGTTAAAATAAAATATCTCCTCAAGGTTTATGGTAAAATAGAGTTGCGAAAAACTATAAACCAATCCACCAAAAGGAGATATGCCTATATGATAACACATAAGCAGCTCACTTTGGCAGAAGTTTTTGAAGATTGCCAAAATAAATTCGACAACGACAAATATCAGTTCCTTTCACTTCTTGATGAAGCCATTAAAAATCCGTGTAAACGTTGAAAAATCTATTAACCACTTTAAAGACAGCTTTTGCGTAGCTAATCGTAAAACCCAGAACGAAAAAAGGCTTCATACTAACTATGAAGCCTTTTTGTCATGCCCTAAATGAATGACTGCCACCTTCCATTCCAAGAATCCTGCATTGCAGGATTCTATCCTTGTTTTCAATCAAGATTGCGAACTTGTTTCGCAATTACCTATATAGTAGTAAAAATCCTCAGCAGAATTTCTCCTGCTGAGGCACCTTTATCTCATTCCATCTGTTTACTTTATGTACTTATCCAGTTCATGAGATACCGCAAGCACATTGTCAAGTTTCTGTTTTGCCTGCTCGGCATTGTTTAAATTCTCAACTGACAGATCCGCTACCTGTACGGAAGAGGCCGTCACTTCTTCCGTTGTTGCAGAAAGATTACTGATATTGTCTACAATCTGATTGTTTGCATCCGACAGACGGTTTAACATGCCGTCAATGCCTTCGATCTCCTGAACCAGTGTATTGACATTCTCATTCATTCCCGAAAAACTCTCAGACGCTTTCGCAATCATGGAATCCTGCGCATTGGTAGCCTCAATCGAACGGCTCACCGCCGTTGCTGCATCCTCTGCATTTTTAAACAATTCATCCAGAATCTGTGCAATGCTTTCTGTCTCACTTCTGGTTTTCTCTGCCAGCTGACGGATTTCATCAGCCACTACAGCAAACCCTTTTCCGGCTTCCCCTGCACGGGCACTCTCAATAGAAGCATTGAGCGCCAGCAGATTGGTCTGACTGGAAATGGAAAAGATGGTATCTGCAATACTCTTTACTGCCTCGGTACGCTCCTGTAACGCTTTCATGGAATCTGCCACTCCGGAGTTTGTCTCTGCGATTACCGCGGACTGTTTCTTCAGATGTTCCATGATCTCCATACTCTTCTGATTCAGTTCCCCGGACTGCTTTGCCACTTTTACCATATTCTCGGAACTTTCCAGTGTCTGCTCAATTGAATGCTGGATATCCTGTGTCATGGTTGTCTGTGTCTGGATATTTTCCGCCGTGCTATGCGTGCTGGAAGAAATATCTTTCATCGCACCATTGACCACCTCTGTCGATCCATTCAGATCATTGACAATCTTCATCACGGATTCCGTACCCTTACGCACTTCTTCCGCCACACCGATCACATCGTCTAAAATTGCCTGCTGCTTCCGCTGCTCCTGCTGTTCACTGTGCCGGGTATCATGGTTGAATTTCTGTGCCACATTTGTTGTAAAGATCACAGCAAATACCAGTACCCCCAGTGCCAGCAGATCCAGTACAAGATTGATTGTCCCGGCTACGCCTTCCGGCTGCTGACGGATCTGACCAAAGACAGTCAGCGCATTCAATACAAGATAACCGATGCCGCCGATTCTGGAATATTTCGGATCAAAAAACAAAATACAGCCGATAAAAGGAGCCAGTCCCAGAAAACGGATAAAGCTCTCCGTATAAGCAAAAGTCATGAAAAATGATACGAGATATAACCCGATCAGTGCCAGATATCTCAGCCGCTCCGATTCCGGATGCCGCTTCCATCCGATGAGCAATGCACCTCCGGAGACTACTGCAATCACACTGACAAATGCCGCAAAGCCCAAAGAACGTACTCCTTTTGCTCTTGATGCCCAGAGCATAAACAGAATAAATGCATAAAAAATCAGATATTCTGTTATAAGAAAACGGTTTACTCTCTGTATCTGCTGCCCTTTTTCCGCAAAGCGATAATATTTTTCTTTTATTTTCATAATCAGTCCTCTTTCCTGTTATAGTTATAACACACGAAAGTTTCTGTTTCCATACTAGCACAGAGTAAAATAAAATGCAATTCTGTCCGCTGTAATAATCTTATTCCAGTTCTTCCATGACACTCTTATATGCCGGACGAATAAGGTAGTAAATCACACTTAAAAAGCACAATTTCCACGATGAAATTTGTCTGCCCGAAAATGAAATGGGAATACAATAAAGCAGATAAAACAAAACGCCGTGTATGCCATTGTGATAATCCCTGCACAACATCTTCCTGTGGAAGAATGATTTACGTTTATCCCGAAAAGAATCTTCGTGCCTATCCCGGAGTGGAACGGGGGTCAGAAGAATGGGAAGAAACATATAAAATCCGTGTAAACGTTGAAAAATCTATTAACCACTTTAAAGACAGCTTTTGCGTAGCTAATCGTAAAACCCAGAACGAAAAAACGCTTCATGCCGATTTACTTTTGGCTGGCATAGCTCAACTTGTTACAGTAATCGTTGCTGATAAAATTCATCAACATCAATACATCCGAAGTCTTAAGCCTTTGATTGCTTAAAATTGAGATTTTATAAATTTTTCTGCTTCATACTAACTATGAAGCCTTTTTGTCATGCCCTAAATAAATGACTGCCACCTTCCATTCCAAGAATCCTGCATTGCAGGATTCTATCCTTGTTTTCAATCAAGATTGCGAACTTGTTTCGCAATTACCTATTTATTTTACCACACAAGGAGTGGTTTCACGATCTTATTTTACTTTGATTTTCATGGAAACGGTCTTTGTTGTTCCGTTCTTTAACGTAACCTTTGCTTTTACGGTAACACTTCCTTTTTTCTTTGCTGTGATCTTACCATTTTTGTTTACGGTTGCCACAGACTTTTTGCCGGAAATGTAAGTTACTTTCTTGACATTGTCCATGTTCAGCTTGCTACTTAACTGGATGGATGTCTTCTTTCCTGCCTTGACAGACGCACTGGTCTTTTTCACCTTTACCGTCTTTAATACAGCTTTTTCTACTGTCTTTGCCTCGGCTGTGCTGACCAGTTCGTAATCTGCACCGGCCGGAAGATCAAAGGTGATGCTTCCATCTTTGTTGACTTTATACGTCTTTGCGTTGACAAGTGTCTTCTCACCGGTGGTCTGATCCACAGCTACCACTTTCAGTTTTGCATTCTCAGTCAGATTCTTTGCGGTTGTGGTAACGGTGTACTGTGTCTTTCCATTGGCATCGGTAACGGTTGCCTCTACCTTCTCACCGGAAGGAGTGGTTGCAGTTACATTCTTTGTCTCTGTCGTGTCCTTATCGTCTGGTGTTGTTACCGTTGTATCGCTGGAAGAACCGGAATTTGATCCGTTATCGTCCTTATTATCCCCAGCCTGCTGCTTTATTCTCCACTGCAACACGAAGTTTTACGATTGTCTCTTTCTCAAGTGTAAATGTTACGGTCGGAGTCTTCCAGTCGTTCCATGCAGTTACCTCTGTCGCATCTCCGCTGAATAACACACTGTCATCCTCTGCATTTAATACCTGCATGATAACACTTGCATCTTTTCCTTCTGCATATGCGTGAACTACCCATTGTCTAAAGCCAATGGGCTTCCTGCTTCGCAGACCTCGTTTC
>OATU01000283.1_pt1 | contig 49893 bp, 48 predicted proteins | sample 1516711 | NCBI WGS metagenome assembly OATU01 (sample SAMEA2579971, study PRJEB22360) | human gut metagenome | biome: human gut; feature: human-associated habitat; material: faeces | place: Denmark | collected 2008/2010 | reverse complement strand
GAACTGTGGTCATCCGCCGCGACGGTGGACGCCGGGGGCCATCCGCAGAGCCGGATCATCAATATCATGATCGCCAATGATGACGGAATGTACATCGTAACCTCAAAAGGCAAGCCTTTTTATAAGCAGCTGGCCGCCAGCGGTGAGATTGCCTTAAGCGCCATGTGCCCGGAATGCCAGTCGCTGAAATTCACGGGACGCCTGCGCCTTGCAGATAAGAAATGGGTGGACGAGGTATTTCTCCAGAATCCGGGCATGAATGAGGTCTATCCGGGTGACAGCCGTTATATACTTGATGCATTTCTGATTTATGAAGGCAGCGGGGAATGGTTTGATCTGCTTCACTATCCAATCAACCGGGAAAGCTTCTCCTACGGAGGGGCGGATGAGGAAGTGAGCGGATTTTCCATCACTGACGCATGTATCGGATGCGGGCGGTGCGCGGAGGCATGTCCGCAACAATGCATCACGCCGGGGGAGCCTTATCAAATTGCGGGAGACCATTGTCTCCGGTGCGGGTTGTGTCAGGAGACCTGCCCTGTGGGGGCGGTAATTAATCTGAACGACTGATCAAACACTCAGTTGCGGAAAGACAGGTTCCTCCTGATATTTGTTATTTTGTTTCTATCTTGCATCATTTATCCTGGCTGCAGCGGGAGGAACTCTATTTGGAAGTCAGTTTTAATGAGTGTTTTGAGCAGACGAAAATCCACAGGCGGGATGTTATTTATGCAGACAGCGATTGGTTTATCATTCCAAACAGGGCCTATGCATTCCACATTCATTTTATAAAGGAATTAGGGAAATTTTCCGGGAACGGGCGATACCGGACCGGGCTTATCGAAACTGCGGATGATGGGAAATGGAAGATTGTCCTTACGGTTGGGGAAGTAAAAAAGCTACGGCAGTGGTACCGGATGCAAAAATCGAATGCGGCCACTGCCGAAGGATCTATGTAAAAAAAAGATATGTGAAATAAATTTGCGTGGAAAGCGGTCTGTGTCCCGTCCTCTTTCTTTTCATATTTCATGGAAAATCCACCAGCTGCCGATAACACGCGGTATTCGCAGTCGAACAGCTGTATCCGTGAATTCCTCTCCACTCCTACGTCGTCGTTGTCACCCGGTCCCAGTCTGCGATTCCATCGGCCTGCACCAGCCAGTTGAGCGCATAATGCCATTCGAAAACAATATCACTGCACAGCATCGGAACCTCCTTGTGGTGGACTCTCGCATCAACGCAGGCCCAGTCATACCGCAGCACCAGATCCTGCATGTCGAGAATCTCGTCCCTGCTGCGAAGCACCGCTGCTTCCATCAGGCTGTCAAAGGTATGGTTCCACATGACAGCCCCAAGCTCAGAGGCATCGCAAATTTCTGTCGGTTCCTTCAACTCCATCATGGACAGTGCCCACAAAAGTACAGAGCAGCACTCGTACCGCCATCCAAACCGGTTATGGAGCGCCGGATCCTTGTCCGGATTTTCGAGATAGTCCCGCTCTTCCGGTGAGAGCCAATCCGAGATCTGATAGCGTTCCTCCATCTGTGCGATCTCTTCCGCCGCCATTTCCCTGCAGTTTTCAAACTGGCCGCTGGTATAAATCTCAGACTGGACACAAGCGGTAAAAATACAGGCAAGGCGATGAATGATCACTTCCTTGTCCGGAATTTTACATTCCGATTCGAACACCGACGCCTTTAAATGCTCAAGAAAGGGAATCCCCTTCTCCTTTAAAATGACGATGGAACGCATTTTCCGTTCTCTGTCTGCCTCTTCCTCATTTACCTCACGATCCAGAATCGTGGTGCTGGCCTGCGGATAAAACTCTTCAAAATCACTCTTTCCGTCAATCGACAGCAGCAGGCGGCCATCCCAGTGATACAGATACATATTGGGATACAGCACAAAGGCGCTGAGCTCTTCCGCCATGCCATAAATGGAGTGTATGATACCGTTTGTCCTGTCGCTGTCCCCGTCGATTTCGAACCGGATTCCTATGATACAATTAAACAGACGCATCTGGCAGAGGGCCGCTTCCCTCACCTCCTCTTTCTCAAGAGGGGCCTGGGAAAAGAAATTGGCCATTCCATTGGACTGCACCTTCGTCTCCTCGGCGTCCGTTACCAGGTGGAAAACCGCTGCGGTGCCATCCTTAAAACGAATCTGAAATTCATCTTCGTCCGTATAAAAGACCCTGTCCATCACATCAGCAAACAGACGGCATGCAATATCCGGCACGGCCTTCCCGTCTTTTCTGCAGGCATACAGTGTCAGGACTGCTTCCTGCGTCTTTGGTTCTTCCTTTTTAGGCTGAGCCTTCTTTCCAAACAGTTTCATGGTATTATCCTTTCTATATCTGGTACAACGCTTGATTCCATTGGCAGAGCGAAAACGTATAATCCAGAGGGAAAATCATCAAAATGAAGGATCTCCTGTATCTGAAATCCGCATTTCTCCATCACCTTTCGTGAACCGTAATTTTCTTCCACCACATAAGCTTTCAGAGCTCTGATTCCCTGTTCCTGTGCAAATGTCTTCAGCAGTTCCACCGCGGCGGTATTGTATCCCTTGTTCCAGAATCTCTGAAAACTGAACAGAGACACCGAATACTCTCCGCAGTTCTCCTCATCCTGTTTCAGGGCGGCGACTCCTACCGGTTCTTTGCTGTCTGCAATTCGTATGAGAAAGCCGTAATTTCCTCCTTCCGTATAATGCCGGATGAGTTCTTCTGCCTCCTCCGGCTTCTCATGGGTATCAAAACGCATATATTTTACGATCTCCGGGTCGGAAGTCATGGAAAATACCGTATCCCTGTCTTCTTCCCTTAATTTATCCAGCCAAATGTTCTTTTCCAAAGTCTGTCAAACCTCCAATTTCCATTCTCTATGGCTATTTTACCATAAAAAGTGAGAATTGGAATCCTATATCATTCAATTATTACTTCAGCTCTCCGCGTCCTGAGCCGATTCCTGAGCTGGTTCCGCACCTTCCCGTTGTTCCCCGTCGGACTGAGGCGTCCCCGGACGCGGTTCTTCTCCCGGTTCCCCTCCTCCGCTGTCGTCAGCGCCGCGATTCCCACGCATGCCGCCTCCCTGCTGAGGATTATCTGTTAAGCCACTTTCTCCGCCTTTCTCTGGAGCATTATCACCGGATCCACGATTCCGAGGGCCATTGTTCTTAAAGTCGTCCATTCCGGATCCCGGTCCGCCCTCCATTCCGGACCGTGTGCCGGACTGGGTAATGATTCCCGAGACAGTGATTTCCATAGATTCTTCTCCCGCAGCCAGCTGATACGTCTCCCCGTCCTTTAATTCCGGGGAACTTATAATCAGAGAAGAATACTCCTTATCCGGATTCCCTGACAGCATTACCGTTTCATCACCGCTCGTAAGCGTCCACTCCGTGCCGGCTGTTTTCGTATCAGCAAAATACACGACAATCACATTTTGAGTGGAGTCACTGGAAAATGACTGCAGCATCCCGGAACTGCCGGTTCCCATAAATGTTCCTCCGCTGATCGTTCCGGTTCCATCGTAATCCAGCGTCCCGTTTCCATTGTCTGTCGGGCCCTCTACGATCACGGTGCCGCCTTCCATATAGAAATCACCGTTCGAGTCAATGCCGTCTCCAGAGGCGCTGACCTTTATCTCACCTCCGGTAATTTTGATATAGGCGCCTTCCGTTGAGCCAAAAGCGCCGCCTGGGCCTCCCGGTCTTCCTTCCATGCCGGACTCCAGATTACCGGAGCCGTCATTTCCGGAACCGTCATTTCCGCCGGCCGTGTTTAATCCGTCATCTTCCGAGGTAACGTCGATTACGCCGCCATTGATATCAATCGTCAGCCCTTCGATCCCCTCATAACTCTCTATAATCGTAATTGTTCCATCGTCGATCACCACCTGATTATCCGCATGGATTCCATCGTCTCCGGTGGCAATCGTAAAAGTTCCTCCGGTAATGTTCACGTCACCGTTGCAGTGGACTGCGTCATCCTTCGAATCAATGTCAATGGTACCTCCTGTTACCTCCAGGAGCGTCTCCGCCTTAATTCCCTTGGCGGCCGCCGTAATGGAAAACGTTCCATCGGAAATCTTCACATATCCCTTGTCCTCTTCCTCGTCATTGCTGGCCTGAATGCCGTCTTCCCCAGCATTTAAGGTAAACGTGCCTCCTTCTATTTCTACTGAATCTTTTCCCTTCATGGCGTCCTGAACCGCGTCAATCACGTACGTTCCCGACTTCACTGTCAGATCGTCCTTGCTTCGGATCCCACAACCGTAATTTCCTGTGACCGTCAGCGTCCCGCTGCCCTCCAGAATGATATCGTCCTTGCTGAATACGGCTGCATCCGGTTCATCGGCACCTTCTTCCTCATACTGGTACTGGGTTCCATCGGAAATATAATTATCTGTTCCCTCTTCCGTGGTAATTGTGATACTGCCGCTTTTTATTCCATAGACAGCGGACGAGCTGGTATTGGATATTGTAAAGCCATCCAGAATCAGGCGGACCTCGTCCTCCTTGCCTGCATTTACTGCAATCTGGCCGTCTGTAATCTCTCCGCTGAGCCGGTACGTTCCCGCCGCCGTAATCGTCACGACACGCTGATCTACCGCAGCTCCCGTTCCGGTCACTGAGACAGAATCTCCCTTTCCGGTTATCACGGTTTCTGCTCCTACGGCGCTTCCATTGCCTTCTGCCTCAGTATCTTCGAAGGCCTGATCTCCGTTTTTGCTCTGGCATCCGGTCATCAGAATTGCTCCCGCCATAACGAGAAACAGACCGCGTCTCAATAATTGATTCATCCCATCTCTCCTTTCACTCTTGTAATATCAGTCCCTGTAAAAAAATGGAGCCTTAAATGTATATTTCTCATTTACAATTCTTCTCTGTTCTCTGCTATCCGGCCGCACACAATCGTCAGATTTCCATTTCTGCACCGAATATCGTCGAGCATCGCCTTCTCCTCCTCTTCCTTTTTCAGTTCGATCCGGTAGCAGAGCTCATAAAGACTTCCCATATTTGTTGTGCGTACCTTCATGAGCACCGCACGCTTCGTATACTTTTCGAATAAGTCATCGAAAATTCCGGCATAATCCAGATTTTCCGGTATGGTGACTTTCAGTTCTTTCTGCGCAAATGACTGGCTGCCAAGAGGAACCGCCGCCAAAACTAAAATTGCCGCTCCGATTATGATAAGCAGTAGAACAGCGATTCCCAGATACCCCATTCCTGTCGCCAGGCCGATGGCCATGGCAAGAAACACGCTTCCAATTTCTCTGGCATTTCCCGGTGCAGACCGGAAACGCACCAGCCCGAACGCGCCCATTACCGCGACACCTGTTCCCAGATTTCCGTTGACCAGCATAATCACCGCCTGTACCACAGCCGGGAGAATCGCTAACGTCATCACAAAATTTCTTGAACTTGTATTTCTATATGTATGAAGGAATGCCAGAGCAAGCCCAAGTCCCAGTGAAGTCAAGGTACATATAACCAGCTGCGGCAATGTAATCCCAGAGCTGACTGTTTCCGTCAAAATACTGTTAAGCACAGACACGCCCTCCTTTTATAGTGTTTTGTTTGTATTCGGGTTCCGACTCTTCCTCTCTTAGCAGATACTCTCTGTAGTAACGCCCATACTTCGAGAATGAAACGGGATAGATGGAAAGCTCCGAAAATGCCCGGCTCATCCAGACCGGCATTGCTCCCGGTATCTTTACTTCCATCAGGACACAGCCTGCATCAAGCAGGGAAGTCCCATATGCCCCGGCCCGCAGATCTAACGCTTCGTTTCTGCATCGTATATTCCAGTCAAAGGTTACCCGCAGTTCTTCATCGGTTTTACAGTAACACGCCAAGCGGTCATAAGCCACATATGCCGCCGGTTCCAGATGATACCTCTGTTTCATGTACTGTATTTCCCGGAAAATCTGATTTTCCGACTCTGGAAGAATCCCGTTATTTAAATACAAAATGGCAGACACAAGTTCCATTGGTACACGTCTTTTATATACCACACCGCTGTATTTCTTCTTCATTTCCAGAAATACCGTACTCTTTTCGTTCACCGCCCCATAAGCCCGCAGACGAAGCTTTTCTTTGTATACAGGCCCAGCCAGGGACGTTCTGATCAGTTCAAAATCCTTTGTGTCAAAATAAATATTGGAAATGGTATGTACTCCATATGCATCGGCTGCCATCCTGTCCTCAAACACCCGTTTCAGACCGAGGTACTGTGTTTCTGTCAGCAGATATTTCTTTTCATAACGTTCAAAAATTTCCTGTGCCATGTCGGTCCTGCCTCCTTTTCTCTGTACAATCACTATTTGTGTATTCAATAAAATGCGTAATGACCTGTTATTTGTTTCCTTAAGGTGTTTTTATCCTAGCATGAAAAGCTGAAAGTAAGCTGAAAGGACAGGTGGAATCTGGTGACTTTTCTGTGAAGCATAGAACGAAAAAGCCCTCTATGCCGAGTATCGGAAGGGAAAAAGAGTAATGCAGGAGGTCACGACGACAAAATTAATATTGATAGCCTGATTGATTACATGGAACCAGGTTAAAAGGAGCATCCTATGCCGAAAAAATATAATTCACAGGCAACCATTGAAAACATATTAACGGTTTCCGCAAAGTTGTTTTTAGAAAAGGGATTTGATAAAACAAGTATTCAGGATATAGCGGAAGCAGCCGGTATATCAAAAGGAGCTATTTATCATCACTTTAAGTCAAAAGATGAAATTATCAGCGCAGTCACTGAAAACCAAACACAGACTACTAAATCCATGCTTGAAAGCTGGTTGTCTGAAACAGGCGCTCTTACAGGAAAAGAACAACTAGCTGCCATTTTAGAAAAAAACCTTGACTGCCAGGACGCTCATTATTTAGATGAAGTAATGAGTGGCCGTATGAAAAGCGCAGAATTTGTCTTGTCCTATATGCAGACCTGTGTCAATCAAGATGCCGCCCTCATCTCAAACACAATTCAGCAAGGTATAACCGATGGTTCGATCGTTACAGATTTTCCTGATGAGTGTGCCGAAGTTTTTCTTTTACTGATGAACGTATGGTGCGATCCCGCTGTCTTTCGTTGTGATACCCGGAAATTATCACTTCGATTAAGATTTTTACAGCACCTGATGAAATCTATCGGCATAGATGTATTGAGCGATACGCTTCTCGAAAGAACTTTAGACCTGTTGCAAAAGCTATACACGGAGGAAGTCCATTTCAATGAATAAATCCTTAGCTGTACAAACGAAAAAACTGACAAAGGTTTTCCCTGGAAATGAAGCCGTTAAAAATTGCAATATGAACGTTGAGCGCGGAACAATTTACGGCCTTTTGGGGCCAAATGGGGCTGGGAAAACGACGCTTTTCAAAATAATATCCGGGCTGCTTACACCGACAATGGGTAACGCGCAGGTTTTAGGAAAAGACATTGTTTCTGAACGCGATATTATCTTATCCAAAATTGGAACAATCATTGAAACCCCCATATTTTATGAACACTTATCAGCGGCCGGGAATTTGGGAATCCATCTTGCCTACATGAAAAAGAAGCCGGGGGATATTGACGCTGTTCTATCAAAGGTCGGGCTGAGTAATACAGGCGTTCAGCCTGTTTCAAAATTTTCTTTGGGTATGCGGCAGCGGCTGGCGATTGCAAGGGCTATCATCCATAAACCTGAACTACTAATTTTAGATGAGCCTATTAACGGACTTGACCCTATGGGAATTAGAGAAATGCGGGATTTTTTCATAGCGCTTGTAAAAGAGCAAAACATGACCCTGCTCATTTCCAGTCACATTCTGACGGAAATTGAACACATAGCCGACACCATTGGAATAATTAAAGACGGAACCATCGTAAGAGAGGTTTCCATGGCTGAACTGAAATCAGAGTCCCCCTCTGGCCTTGAGGATTATTTCATGGATATCATGACCGGGAGGAAAGAAAATGAAAATACTATTTGAGTTGGAACTGCAAAAAAATAAAATTCGTACTTATGTGGCAGCCTCTCTTGCCATTGCATTTACAATGTTGGGCTTCCTGTACCTTTTTGCATATGCGCCTATGCTGGAGCCTAACGATAAAGATATGGCTATTTTTTCGGGCTACCATAATCTTATTCCGCTGTTTGGTGTTTTGAATATGGCTGTGTTTTGTGTATTATCGGCAGTCATGTACTCAAAATTCATCATTGAGGATTACACCGGAAAACGCATAATTTTACTTTTCTCTTACCCCGTAAGCCGAAAAAAAATTCTGTTATCAAAGCTTGGTATTGTATGTCTCTTTACCGTAATATCAATGACTGTCAGTAACATTGCTATATTCCTAATATTTGGTCTAACTGAACAATTTATACACCTTGTAAATGAAAGTTTTACACTTTTTATTCTAGCGCAGGCGATTGAAATTACGCTTATCATGTCCTTCATCGCTGCCAGCATAGGCATTATATCAGCCGGCATTGGATTTATAAAAAAATCAGTGCCCACAACGATTGTATCAGCCGTTTTAATTGCTTCTCTCCTGTGCAATATCGTTGTAAATGCCACAGCGAATAAAGCAGTAATGTATTTGTTTGCAATAGTAATCCTGTCTATTGCATTTATAGTTTCAATACTTTTAATGAAACAGGTGAACAGAATGGAGGTTGAATAAATGGAACAGAAAATTGAGGGCGCAATAGACAGTGGTCTTGAAAGCTTATCGTCCGGGCTATATGTTTTTAGTGTTGGCTTTGGTATTGTGCTCATCATATTGGGCGCTATTCTGCTATTTAAGAGTAAAGACAGAGGCTCGAATAAGAAAAAAGGTGCCGTAAACATTGGGCTGATTTCTCTTGTTCTCGGTGTTGTAGCTGTCATAAGCGGACTTGTGCAAATGTAATTATGCTCTTTAGCGTATTTTTCCGAATAGTATCTCCCTGAAATGTCAATAGAGGTTTCCCTCAAATCATATACATTCTTCCAACCACCATGCATGACCGCCGCCCTCCTTATGTAACTCTAACTCCTGCATCTCCATGTTTCCATGTCAACTGTATACCACTAAAATCCACTTTTGGCGATCTACCCCACTGTCTAAAGCCAGTGGGATTACGGTCGCCTTATTTCAATATAAATTATATATTTTTAAGCAAAACGCAAACCACTATCTTATTATCACATCAAAAAATACTGTCAGAAACTTTTACATGCAGTAACATATGCTTCCAAAAGTTTCCGGCAGTATTTCATTTTCCGTTACTATTCCTATTCTCTCTTCTTTTTCTTTTCCCGTTTCACTCCCCTGATTATCCCAGGGCCATACCGTGCCAGCGCGGTCGTAATATATGGATCTCCCAAAGCGTCCCGATGCAGATATGCAAATTTCCACAATTTCTTGTATAGATCATAGATAACCGCCTCATACTCATGTTCCTCTATCACATTTTTCATGCAGTCCGGGTCTTTTTTCAAATCATACAGTTCATCGAAATCAAATCCATTAAAAACGAAATGATATTCGTCTGTAAAAATACTCCTCTGAATTCCATAGCACTCGTTTCCATTGCTCTGTGTATAGGTCTCCGAGCGCCATTTTTCTGGAATGTTCCCCTCCAGAAATGGCTTTAAGGAATGGCCTGAAAACCGCCGTTTCACTTCCATATCATCCACCTCCAATATCCCGGCCAGTTCTAAAAATGTCGGCGCATAATCCAGAAGTGACACTCTATGGCTGACCACACCCCCTTCCGCCTTAATACCGCCATACCCCATGACAGAACAGATGTGGTACGCCTCCTTAAAACACGGAAGGCCTTTCGTCCATAATCCATGGGCGCCGGCATAATCTCCGTGATCCGATACGTATAGGATCACCGTATCTTCAAGAAGCTCTCTCCGCTCCAGCACGTCGAGAAGCCTTCCGAACAGCGCATCCTCATAGGAGCAGAAGGCCAGGTAATGCTTCAGGGAACGTTTCTGTTCCGCCTCGCCGAGTTGGTCAAACCGCGCTCTCGTCCTTCTGTAGAGATTTGGTTTATCGAGCATCCGGTCCTTCCAGGACTCCGGGAGCACTATGGATTCATCCGGATAGAGATCCAGATACTGCTGTGGGACAAAGTACGGATCGTGAGGCCCCAGTGTTCCGACATACATACAGAATGGTTCATCTTTGCTCACATTCTCCAGCCAGCCTTCTGCACAGGATACAACATCACCGTCACCGAAGGGATTTTCCGTCACACCGTACTGGCTGTACTGGGGAAATCCAATTCTGGAGATTTCCCCTTCTCTGCGCCCCTCTTCTAGAGCAATGTCGTCTTCCTCTAAAAGCCAATCCCAGTCTCCCATAAAGGGAGTCCTCTTCCATGGCTTATACCGGCCCTCCTGCGGCGGATAGATCCAGGGACCAAATCCTCGATCGCCCGGCCCTTCTTCCGCGCTGACATGCCATTTCCCACTGAAATACATCTGATATCCCGCTTCCTTCAAATCTTCTGAAAACAGCTTAATCCCGTCATTTAAACCGTGGGAAAATGCATCCGCCAGATCAATATTGTTCCATATGCCGTGCTCTGAGGGATACAACCCGGAAAAGAAGCTGGCACGGCTGGGACAGCAGTGGGGAGAGGGACAATACGCCTCCTGAAAAGTCACACCATGGCGCTTTAGCCGCTTCAGATTCGGCATGTACGCCGGTCCCTTGCTCTGTTGGGTCGTCCCCAGCTGCTGGTCTGTCATAAATATCAGGAAATTACTTTTTCTCTTTCCGCTGTCCACGTCTACTGCTTCGCCATCCTTTCCCGTATCCCCTTTACCGTTTCTTGAGCTGTCAGAATCTCTTCTTCACCTGAACGAAAAAAAAGTGACTGAAATCGTCACTCATATTTTTGATACAGTCGGACAGACGCACGTCTCTCTTCTTGGACTTCAGCGCCTCGTCCTGCGTCTGACGGAGATCATGCAGCTGGCTCTCCGAACGGCCTCCCAGGATCGTGAGACCATCACGGTACCGCCGCCGGCTGTCAACAATATCCTGGATATTGAGACGCTGAAAAAACAGTTTCTCCTTTATTACCGCCAGGGCCTGGAACGGCTTGCGTCCGCCTCGGTCTCCCAATACCCGCCGCTGATCCAGAAGGCGCTGAATTACATCTATCAAAACTATTATCTGGATCTCTCTCTGTCGGATATCAGCCGCCACTGCGGAGTGTCGGAGGTCTACTTTTCCAGGGCATTCAAAGACGCGCTTGGCCTCCCTTTTACGAAATATTTAAACGCATACCGGGTCAGAATCGCTTCACACCTCCTCCGGCAGTCCAATGATTCCCTTAAAAAGATAGCCGAAGAGTCCGGATTTCAGAGTTATAATTATTTTTTGACTGTTTTTAAGACATATATGGGGGTTACGCCGGTGCAGTATCGGGAAAAACCACCGGATACTTCCACTGACTAATACTTATCAAGCCACAGAACGGACGCTAATCAGACAAACTGTTTTACGTCCGTTCTGCAGTACAGTATCCTTCTGATATAGGGCAGGTTCATGCCCTCTTCACAAAAAAGATGACAGCCGTCCCCATTAGAGTTATAATATCTCCTTAAAGGAGATGACTTCACCCATGAAAAACAAAACAAAATCAGTATTGGCAGCTTTCCGCTCCAAATTCGCGGCCGCCCTGCCAATTATTCTTTTTTTCCTTTTTTTATTTTACTCTACGATCCTATTATTCGGCATTTCCTATTCAATCCTCGTATCGGTGGTTACAATCCTGTTCAAGGTCAATTATCGGAAATATCTAACAGTCCGGCAGCTGATCGTTCTTGTGGGGACGCAGTTTTTGATGGCTCTTCTCAGCTTTTTTGCCTCCCTCAGCGTTGCGCTCTGCATTCTTCTCAACCTGACCGTTCCCTTTCTGCTGGTTTTTCTCCAGACCTCGCAGTTTAATCCGCTGGGATATTTTGCGAATGCCATGTGCTTTGTCTTTCTTCAGCTGCGGCCGGTCGGATGGAATGGACTGGCCATGCAGATGGGGGCGCTGGCCTACGGTCTGGCGGTTCTGACCATCATACTGTTCTTCTGTTCGTTTCAGAATAGAAAAAATGACCATTTTGCTGCTGCCAAAAAGGGCCTCCTGCTCCTGGCGGCCGCGCTGCGCGCTCAGATTGAGCAGATGTCCCCCACCGCAGAACAAACAGACCCCTCCGGCAGTCTGGCTTCCGGACAGATGGATACCATCTTTCCAATCCTCCAGGGACTTTACGGAGAAGCCTACAAAAGCAGGGGCCTCACCTATGTGGTAAGCCCCCAGGGGAAAATTCAGTATATGTTTGCGCTGCTGTTTCAGCGTGCCGTGTATTTTCTGACAAATCCGTACCAGGCAGCCACGCTCTCTGACCAGACCTGCCATGACTTGTTGGAACGCCTGGCCCAATATATGGAGTCCGCGGGAAATGGCGGTTTTGAACGGAAAGAACTGGTCAGCACAGGAAATAAGCTTCTGGCCGAAGCGGAGGAACGCGATGAAATCCCCTGCATTTTTGTTCAGAATTTTCTCCGTCTCTTCCTGCTGATCCTGGAAAACATTCGACAGACAGGTGAAAAACAGAGTCCTCCCTGTTGGAGACTCCCCAGCTACCGCCGTCCCTTAAGGAAACTGTTTGGCCAGATAAAAGCGGATGCATTTGAGACGCGTTTTGCGCTTCGTCTCAGCGTAGTTTTGACCGTTGGCTTTACTTACAGCATGGTCAGCCAGGCAAATCATGGTTACTGGCTCGTGCTGAACGCCTTCCTGCTGCTCCGCCCCATGTATGAGGAAAGCGCCACCCGCATCAAGACCCGCTTTATCGGCACACTGGCGGGCTGTCTTATCCTGCAGTTTCTCCTCCCGCTGTTCCATGGAACCGGCTGGCATTTTGTACTGGCGACCGTTATGGCGACAGGGCTTTATATGGAAACAGCCGGAACCTGGCAGCAGGCCCTGTTCTCCACCTGCTTTGCCCTGACCCTTACCACGCTGGCACTCCCACAGATGCTGGCCGTTGAGCTCCGTATCCTATATGTCGTCGCTGCGATGGTGCTGGTACTTCTCGTAAACCGTTTTGTATTTCCTACGCACCAGAAGGGACAGTACCGTTACAACCTGTACCAGCTGTTCCACACACACCACGTTTACCTTCGCCTGCTGGAGAGCAGCCTGACCGCGCCTCTGGATTATGGCGTCATCTGCGATGTACAGATCCATTACCATCTGATTCACGACCAGATTATCCAGTATTTGAAAAAGGCGGGAAATGAGGATTCGGCCTTTATCAAAAAACTTCTATGGATTTCCTGGCACATGATATCCGAGGCGGAACAAATGCTTTTCTTAATAAACAACCGAAAAGCCAGTGCGGTTAATTCTGCACAGATGGAAGACTATCTGGCCTTTACCGCCTGTATTTTAAGCGAAATCCAGGAGATGCTTCATATGAAAGCTGACAGGAATCGCACCGTATCCCCGGAGATCATCTATAAACGGACGATGGAAGGGGAACCCCGGTTATCCGTGTTGATGGAACAGTATTCCAAACAATTGTCTGAGATGTATCGTTGTGTCTGCAGTCATAACGGGGGAGGCGGTGAAGGGCGGTGATGATGCCTGCAGTGATGGATCTATCACCAGGTTAAAATAATATCTCCGCCCCGAACGTCACCGTGCGTCTATCTCCTTTACGATCTGTTTAACTGCTTCTTCCGTCACCGTTTCTGTAAAATGCAGGGAATAAGAGTACTCTCCCTTTGACCAGACCGCGAGATTATAATTACCGTCATTTCCCTTCAACGTGACGGAATCCATATTCACGGTAATCACCTTCACGGTACTGTAACTATTGTAATCACCTGAATTATCGTCCATTTTAGCGGACTTTCTAAATGTGACGGTCTGGCTGCCGGAGTTGTATTTTATTTCGGCCAGTTCCTTTCCCAATGCCATATAAGTGGTTTTGTCCGATGCAGACATAAGGGACGGGATATCAGCAACGCCGAATCCCACCATTTCTGACAGTTCCACTGCGGAAGCGGCATTTAACAACACCGGCGCCGTAAGCACGCCTTGATCCGGCGATGACGGATTATGATGCAGAACCGCAGGAATCATAACTGCGCCTGCCACCAGGACGACAAAACAGGCTACAACGGCCATGTAACTTCTGAGGCCGGCCAACGGAAGTATCCTTACCGGTCTCTCTATCGGTTCTCTGTTGATATAATCAAGGATACGGCAGCGCATATCATCGGTTACTTCTATTCTTTCGATAAGTTCTTTGTATTTACCCAAAATCATATGCCTCCTTCAAAATATCCTTTAATTTCTGCCTTCCCCGCCGCAGATCTGACCGAACGGTTGCTTCTTTTCTATTGAGCATTTTTCCTATCTGTGCCGTAGAGTATCCTTCATAGTGAAACAGGTGTATGACCTCACGGTATTTGTCAGGCAGCGCTTTCACCGCCTCCCATACAAAGGACAAATCCTCTCTGCAGTCTGCGGCCAGCGTTTCTTCCAATTCATCCGTCTGCCTGATCCGGTTGTATTCAATACGGTTCTTACTTAAATTAGCAGCAACTTTAAGCAGCCATGCCTTTTCGTGCGAGGTATTTTCCAGTAAGGGGCCCGTCTTTAAAAACTGAATCAACGTCTCCTGTAAGATGTCCTCGGCATCGCTCATATTATGCAGATAGGAATAAGCCAGACGCAAGATACTGTTTCCATATTCATCGAGTACTCTGGCCGCCTGCATATTGACCGCTTCCCGGTTAGCGGCATTTCCCCCGGAAACAGCCTTTGCTTTATTGGCAAACTCCCCGGAAGAAGCCTTTGTTTTATTGGCAAACAAGATACGCCGCCGGGATTGTTTATAGCTGCATATATTACGGAGGAAAGAGATCATACAGTCCTTCCATCCCCTCTTCAAATAAATACATACTTCCATCACTGTCTCTCCCACAAAGACAGGCAATGCCGGAAATATTCCCGCCATTGCCTGTGCAGTCTTATTTTAATGAATCGCCTGTACCAGACTTACGATACTGTCCTGAGCCATGCCCGCGCTCACATAAATGGAGTAAGAGTAATCGTTTGCAGACCAGGTGGCGAGAGAGATGACGCCATCGTTTCCTTTTAAAGTCACCTGCATTTCATCCACCGTGATGGTTTCTTCTTTCTGATAGTTGTTATAATCCCCACTTATATTCCTTATTCCCGGTGCCTTACGGATCAAAATCTGATTTTCATCCGCTGAATAGATAACCTGGATCATCTCCTGATCCACAGCCTGTATCTTTTTTTCTGAGATGCCTTCCACCTGTTCCGGCGTGCGAAACTCAAATCCAGCCACCTCGGCGGCAGTCTCCATAGTCTGGCAATCCACGAAAGGGTTGGCAATCATTGTGTCAGGACTGGTATTCGCCGGAGTTGTTGATTTTGGTATAGCAGTTATTTCTGTTATAGCAGTTGTCTCTGTTATAGCAGTTGTCTCTGTTATTGGAGTCTTTGCAGCGGTACCGCTGGAAGCGCAGGCAGTGATTGACAGCGCCACCACTGCACAAATAATTAGAGTCATCACTTTTTTCATAATATTTATCCTTTCTGTTTTTGGAATTTTAACAGCTTTCTTAGCCGTTCTGTCTTCTATACAGATGAGCCTGATAAAATGTTGCAGCGAACAAATATTTTTTCATGATTTTATATCCTTTTAGAACTTCAGCCTGCACTCTACCCCATTGTAACGGTGTTTTCCTTCGTTCGCCTCATAAGGAATCTCTCTGAAATACCGGAATCCCAGCTTATCCATCACACGGCCCGACGCCGGATTCTCCTTTGCGTACCTGCCCACCAGCTCCTTTACCTTCAGGACATTCTTTGCAAAATCCACAATTGCTTCCATCGTTTCTGTCGCAAATCCATGTCCCCAGTATTCTTTCCCGAAATTATAACCTATTTCAAATAAATGGTATTCCTCTTCGTAATAAACAAGTCCGGTTCCGATCAGGTCCCCAGTCGCTTTTAGCACCACGGCCCAGCGGTACCACTGATCCGATGGTATCTGAGAGACTTCGAAGGCAGTCCACTGCCTGGTCTTCTCAACATCATTATGACTGCTCCAAAACATATACCGCGCCACATCCGGATCGCTTTCCCAGCAATCGAAGACCCGCTGTGCATCTGCTTCGCAAAATGGCCGCAAAAGCAGCCTTTCCGTCTCTAATACAGGTGTTTTCATCCTATTTTCCTCCCCTGGGCTTCCATATAAAGCCCTTTCACCGTTTCGCTCATTTTAACACACGCAGGCCCTTTTTACTATCTCTATCAGCGTATTGATTAGTCACCAGGCCTTTTAGCGATCATTTACGAGCTGCAGTAACGTTTCCACCGCATGCTCCATCGCTATTTTCTCTGAAAAGCGCTTATCCCTGGAAGCCACCTCCAGAATATTCTGTTTCAGATTCCTCGGGCTGACAATGACTCGCAGCGGAACTCCCAGCAGATCCGCATCGGAAAACATGATGCCGGCGCTTACCTGGCGGTCGTCATAGATCACCTCCACGCCCCTGCTCTGCAATTCCTCATACAGGCGGTCCGCATACGCTCTGACTTCTTCATGGTCCGGCCGGACAGCACATAAATGAATCTGCCACGGTGCAATTTCCTTTGGCCAAATCGGTCCAAATTCATCATGGTGCGCCTCACATACAGCGGCAGCAAGCCGGCCCACACCGATCCCGTAGCATCCCATCACCGGATACTGCATACTTCCGTCCTTTGCCACATACGTCATATCCATGGCTTTTGTATACTTTGTACCTAACTGGAAAATATTTCCGACCTCAATACCGCGTGAAATCTTAATTGCCGCCTTCCCGCAGTGAGGACAGCTTCCGCCTTCGGTGATCTTCGCAAAGTCATGGTATTCTGCGCTGCCCGCATCCCGTTTCATATCCAGCCCGGTATAGTGGTATTCACAGATATTGGCGCCACAGGATAAATTATTTGCCCCTTCCAGCGAACGGTCAAACAGAACCGTAAAATCCCCCTTTAAGTTGTACGGACCAATATATCCAGCCGTCAGGCCGCTTTCCTCAGTGATGACTGCCGGGTGAATCTCATAACCCAGATAATTGGTCAGCTTTGTTTCATTTACTTCCAGATCGCCCCGAATAAACAGGACAATATACCTGTCGTCAGAATTTCGCTGGTAAACCACTGCCTTACAGGAGTGTTCCTTCCCTGTTTCAAGGAAATGACAGATATCCTCAATCGTGTGTATATCCGGCGTATGAACCAGCGTCAGTTCATCTGAAATTTCATCCCTGGCACTGCACACAATGGTTTCCGCCGCTTCCATATTGGCCCGGTATCCGCACTCCCCGCAGATCGCGATGGAGTCCTCTCCGATGGGTGTCAAAAGCATAAATTCATGGGAAATGCTACCGCCCATCATGCCGGAATCCGATGCCACGGATATGACCTCAGGAACTCCCACCCTCTTATAAATCCGCTCATAGGCCTTATAACACCTCTCGTAATACGCTTCTAAATCCTCCTGGCTTGTGTGGAATGAGTAGGCGTCCTTCATTGTAAACTCGCGGACCCGGATCAGTCCCGCCCTCGGACGCGCCTCATCACGAAATTTTGTCTGAATCTGATAGATCATAAAAGGATATTTCAAATAGCTCTGTCCATATTCCCTCACAAGCTGAACCGCCGCCTCCTCGTGGGTCATACCGAGAACCAGAGGGCTGCCGCCCCGGTCGGCAAACCGGAGCAGTTCTTTTCCAATGCTCTCATACCGGCCGGACTCCTGCCATAAGGAGGCCGGCATCACAACAGGAAACTGTACCTCCTGCCCATCGATTGCGTCCATTTCCTCCCGCATAATCTGTTCAATCTTACGAGTAATCCTCTTTAAAGGCGTATACGACGAATAAATACCATTTGCCACATACTTCATATAGCCGCCGCGGACCATCAGCGCATGGCTGTCCACGACACAGTCCGCGGGACGTTCTTTAAAACGATCCCCTACAAGTTTTTCCAGTTTCATATGATTTCCTCCCTTTTTCATTTTCCACAAACTAAAAAACGCCCCAAGCTGACGCTCATCAGCTTAGGGCGAACTGTACAAAAGTCCGTGGTACCACCTAAATTCGGAATAAATCCGCGCTCGCGAGTACGGGGCAGACTGCCTGATACTCTTTCTCTGTGACGGGAGAACCCGGAGAAACCTACTGGGAAAACTACGTCCCGTTCAGCCCACAGCTCAAAGACCGGTTCGCTACTCCTTCAATAAAAGCTCGCACCAACCGCTTTCTCTCTGTAAAGTCCGGAATACCTACTATTTCTTATCATCGCTTTTTGTATTTGATTATATGCACAATAGCACAAATGAAGGGAGGTGTCAAGACCTGATGGTGTTTTATGTTTTGTACGAAATGAAAGTATACCGGATTGTTATTCAGGATATGTCATTGCTATTTAGAATCGTATGATTACTATTTTAAAAGCGGCAAACTGTTAATTGCTTCTTATATTTATAACAAATTCTCATTGACAAAGCGACACATATGTCGCATAATACAAAAAGAGACATGCATGTCGCAAAGGAGAATACTGAAAATGGGAATTAAGGGAGATCAAACCAAGCAGCTCATCTGTATGGAGGCATTTAAACTTTTTACTGAAAAAGGCTACAAAGATGTGACTATGAAAGATATTTGTGAAAAAACAGGACTTAGCCGCGGGGGACTGTATCGCCATTATGAAAGTACCGAACAAATTTTTCTTGAAATTGTAAATTTTCTTATGGGAAATCAGCAAAACGAATTTTCTGAAAAAATGCAGAAAGGTACACCAGCAGCAGAAATTCTTTGTGATGTTTTAACGAGATACGAAAAAGAAATGTCAGACCAAAGTTCCTCTTTAAGTATTGCCATCTATGAATTCTTCAGCAATCCGAATATATCCAAAAGTGATAATTCCATTACTCAGCAATATCTCGATTCGAAAAAAATGTGGGTTGACTTTATCCAGTACGGTATGAAACGAAAGGAATTTAAGACGGTAAACCCGGAGGCAATCTTTGATTTGATTGTATTTTCCTACCAGGGAGTAAGAATGTATGGTGTCATGATGGATATTGATACAAATATTCCAAAAAGAATTATTGAGCAAATAAAGCTTTTATTATTACCAGAAAGTGAGGAGATACCATATGAAAACAGTATTTTATAGTAATCGTACAATGGATCGTGCTATTTTAAATCCGACTGATACGGTAAAGCCGGTCGAAAATTTCCCGGAAGTCTGTATATCTACATTTTCAAAGCGAATTATAGATAGAGTTTCTACTCAAAGCAATGCTGAAGTAATTACCAATTTAATTACTGCAAATGGAGAAAATCCAGTCTATAAAATTACGTATGGAGGAAAGGAGTTTGCATTCTACCTTTCATTAGTCGGTGCCCCTGCCAGTGTGAGCTGTTTTGAAGAAGTAATTGCTTCCGGGGCAAAAAAATTTGTTTTCTTCGGCTGCTGCGGTGTATTGGATGACGATACCGTCCAGCACAATTTAATCGTCCCTACCGGGGCAGTACGAGATGAAGGGACGAGTTACCATTATTTAGCGCCGAGCGATGAAATTGCCCCGGATCAGGAAATAACGAAACGTTTAACAGAATGTCTGGAAAGGTGTGGCTACCCTTATACTGCGGGCAAAATATGGACAACGGATGGTATCTACCGAGAAACCTTAAACACAATTAAAGAGCGCAAAGAAGCTGGCTGTATCGCCGTTGATATGGAATACTCTGCTTTATTGGCCGCTGCGAAATACAGGCATATTCCGTTTGTTCAGTTTTTTTATAGTGCAGACAGCCTGGATCATGGGGAATGGGAACAAAGAGATTTGACCGACTATGGAGTAGATAGTGCTGAGAAATATTTTATGCTGGCTCTAGAGTGCGGATTGGCACTTTATCGGGATGGTAATAGTGAAAAATAATGGGTTGGACTGTTATGTTGGTAGAAATATATAGTTGATTTGAAATTTTCTACTTATCTGAAATGAAAAATCAGGTTACGCCAATGCTGGTATGTTATTTTTATAAACTCATATTTTTGAAATTATACAGTACAAAATAGTGATACCCGTTTAAAAGCCATTATTTTTCAAATAGATAGAGCCAAAGCAGAGCCAGAAGACATAAACGTCCCTCGGAAAGAACCATTCTATAAATGTTTCCGGGGGGCGCTCCCTAAACTTTCATGGAGGCTGATGTGTAAAGCGCAGATGGGCATATTACATCGTCTTTTTTCTGCTCCGGCATACTTCTTTAAGACAGAATTAATTTTCAGAATGAGGTGTACCGGTTGGAATAAAAAGTCCGGAAACCCGCATGGTTGCCAGGTTTCCGGATACATGTCTACTATTCGAACTCGCCAAGTTAAAATTGGTTCTAAACAATTTTGTTTGGGAAATATGATTTCTGGTGAGTCCATTTGATTTCAATTCTCTAATATCTATACTGTTTTCTGATTTCTGTTATCATTTTGTTATCGGCGAGGTGTTATCAATCGATCATGGTCTTTACAGAAAATATGTAAAGGTCACCAGTAAAGAGGCTTTCCATCAATCAAAACAATATCCGATGTCTATTTAAAATTCGTCTGTCACCTGCGTAATTAGTGTTCCCATTAGGCTCTAACGCGCACCGACTTCCATAACTTCTTCAGGTATCTCCACGCTGTCGCTACTGATTTTCTCGTCAACTGCTCAGCAGTATCCGTTTTAATTTCTTAATTGCTTTTACGAAATTCAATAATTGGAAGAAGCCTTTCATATTCTCACTATGTCATACTTATACCCATTTTCTTAAAATCTTGTTTCATTTGATTAATTGGATTCTTGCATTTTTCTTGTAAATCACATTCTAATATAAGCCAATCATTAATATCATTAAGCGCATACTCAACAAGTTCATCCTTGCATTCACATCCAATCTCTTTCAAAAACGCAATCCTTAAAGCTAATTCTACAATGTAAATAAAGTACCAATTAATGTAATCTTTCGTGGCTGACACCGATTTGACTTCATAATCAGTCAAACTACCCTCTTTCATAATATAATGATCTATTTCATGGCGTTCTAACATAAGTGCATCATAAAGCTTTTTAGACGGTATTCCTAATAATTCAGCACCATATTTAACTGTTTTAGAATCTAACGCAGTTCCAATAACTTTTGCTATATTAGCTTTAACATTGTTATTAGGACCAGATGTATTTATAACAAAGCCATCACAAATATTTAGCAACAACGATAACCTATGATTAACATTAATTCCTTCATATGCCTCCGAATGTATATAGAAAAAAGAATTTATCAATGTTTTAAGCATATCTCCAGATGTTCTGCTTTTATTTCTTAATTCACCATACTTCAGTATTCTCTCTTCCGAAAAATCTTTATCAGCCCCCATCAAAGTGCTCGCACAATTTCTCCATGTCTTTCCTGTGTTATAAAAGGAAAGAAAAAACAACTTTTTCACATTCTCATCAGCACCGTCGACGATATATTTGCATGGTATATAAAAATACCCATCATACAAAAACATCAGCTCCCATATGTTACGAAACACTTCAATTACATCCAATGAGTCACCTTCAAGTGATATTATAAATCTCTCTGTTTCTTGTTCCAATTTGCCAAACACTTTCTGATAATTAATAGTTTGTGTTTTCATAATATTTTTTTCAGTATTACGTTTTGTTTTGAATTCAACTACAATATTCACTACTACCCGCCTTTTTAAGAATTTGTCTCACTTCAATCTTTCCATCTTACAAAGTGTGCAAAACAGGCTTTTCTCCATACATACTGGCATAGCCTCCATGCCTGTCACTTATCCTCTTCAAAAAAGTCAAACTGGCTTTATCTCCAAACATAAAACGATTTGCATACGACATTTGAACTGCATTATATACAAATACACTTCGTTCAGTAAGTTTGATTTCATTGCCAACCGGCGTATCTTTTGATAGGATCGGTGCTTTAGGGTCAATAATTCTGAATATAATGGCTTTGTCCCCGTTTAGTGGGATACAAATATCATTAAATCCAAGTCTGATTCCTTGTGCTGGATTATCCGATATAACCAGTTTCATCGTTCCTTGCACGGTACCTATATACCAATTGTAGTTTTCCACAAGCATCTTTGACGTTTTGAGTAGAGGAGCAATACCCACTAACTGATACAATTGCTTGTCCTTGCCAGTCTTATCCATTCCCTCAACTTGCTCAGCTGCAATGCCCATTTTTTCTAAATGCATCAATGTCTGTTCTCTGATATTATCTAATTGATCGCGATACTTCTCAGAACGATAAGCTAAATCATGAAGAAAGATAATGAGTTTCTGTGCATTTATCTCATCATACAATGCTTCATAGTCGTTACATATTAAATCAAGTATCTTAGAAACATCTGCTGTTTCAATAATAGGAACAGCGTTTGGATACAACTTTGCCATTTCTTCAAGAGCTTGCTTTAATTCTGCTTTGCTTGCATCGTAAAAATATCTTTTTGCCGCATAATTTTCAGGACGCTGACGAATAAGAATCGTATCTTTCATCAAATTCCAAACGCAAATTCTTTTCTTATCTGGTGAAAAACGCTTTATGTACATTCTTGGTACATAATGTTGATTTTTTACTTGTCCACCCAAAGGAATCCTCCATATTTATCAAAAGCGATATCTCTTTCAAACGATTTCATTATCACTCCTTCAACCTCGCCTGCAATTCCTGAAAACTCTCCAACGCACTCTGCAAGTTTTCAATAATATCCACAGCCAGTTCATCCGGAGCAGGCAAACTGTCGAGGTCTGCGAGAGACTTATCTTTAATCCAGAACAGGTCAAGGCTGGTCTTATCACGTTCCAGAATCTCTTTTACATCGAATCGACGAAACCGGCCATCTGGATTTTCCTCCGTCCATGTTTCTTTACGATCATGGCGGTTCTCCGGGTTGTAGCATTGAATGAAATCAAACAGGTCTGCATCGGACATCGGGTGCTGTTTCAGCGTGAAATGGATATTGGTACGGAAATCATAGATCCATACCTCTTTGGTCTGCATTTCAGCACTGGCCGGGCGTTTATCAAAAAAGATAACATTCGCCTTTACTCCCGGCTTATAGAAAATACCTGTCGGCAGACGGAGAATCGTATGCAGGTCCGTGGTTTCCAGCAGCTTCTTACGCACGATTTCTCCTGCACCGCCCTCAAATAAAACATTGTCCGGAACAACAACGGCAGCCTTGCCAGTAGCTTTCAGGATCGTATTGATGTGCTGCACAAAGTTCAGTTGCTTATTGGAACTGGTTGTCCAGAAATCCTGCCGGTTATAAACCAAGTCTTCTTCCTCTTGCTCTCCCTCTTCATTCGTAAAGGTGAGCGCAGACTTTTTTCCGAATGGAGGATTCGTCAACACGTAGTCTACACGATACCCCGGATCCGTGAGCAGTGCATCACCAAGAGTAATCGGCACATTTCCGTAGATATCACCGATGTTGTGAAGATACAGATTCATCAAAGCCGTTTTATAAGTGGCAGATACGATTTCATTACCGTAAAAGGTCTCGTTTTTCAGAAATTCCTTCTGTTCCCGGTCAAGGGAATAATTTGCCGGGTCTGCAATGAACGCCTGTGCCGTGAGGAAAAATCCCCCCGAACCACAGCAGGGATCCGCGATGGTTTTCTTCGGCTCCGGACGAAGGCACTTTACCATAGCATGAATTAGTGGACGAGGTGTAAAATACTGCCCTGCGCCGCTCTTGATATCTTCGGCATTCTTCTGCAGCAATCCTTCATAAATTTCGCCTTTAACATCGGAGGACATTGCTACCCATTTTTCGTTGTCAATCATCTGAACCACACGATACAGAATGGCGGCACTGCTGATTTTATTGCTTGCTCCTTTGAAAATCTTGCCTAAAATGCCTCCCTGTTTGCCAAGTTCCTCAAGCGTAGCTTTGTACTGTTCTTCCAGTTCTGCACCCTTGAGGGTGTTCATATCCGACCATGTATATCCGGCAGGAATGCCGGTTTCTTTTTTATAGGGCGGTCTGGAATATTCATCTGACATTTTAAGAAAAATCAAATATGTCAGCTGCTCCAGATAATCTCCATAAGAAACACCGTCATCACGGAGTGGATTGCACATCCCCCAAACCTTCGATACGATTGCTGATGTTTGTTCACTCATTGTCTTCCTCCTTCGCGTGCCACTTATCCAGCACACGTTCTACCTGTGCAAGCAATTGTTCCTTCTCCGGCATATACAGAACATATTTAGAAACAAAGATCTGATTTGACAGGCCACCCAACGCATACTGTACATCCAGATTGTTTTTATCTGTACACAGAATAAGGCCAACCGGAGGATTATCATCGGGATCGTTCACTTCCTCCCGATAGTAATTCAGATACATATTTAATTGCCCGGCTGCCTCCGGCATAAACTCTTTTGCCTTCAGTTCGATCAACACATAAGCACGAAATAATTTATTGTAAAATACCATATCAACATACCTCATGGTATTTCCAACCGGAACTCTCTGCTGTGTGCCGACAAACATAAAGCCTCTGCCAAGTTCCAAAAGAAAGTTTTCTATGTTGCGAACCAGTGCCGCCTCCAAATCACTTTCCATAATGGGCTTATTTTCAGGTAACCCGAGAAATTCGAACACATACGGATCACGCACAACATCGCCTGGCTGCGCATATTCTACGCCCTGCTGTGCCAATGAGAGGACTTCATTTTTATTGGAATCTCCACGGGAAAGCAACAACCGTTCAAACAGCATGCTTTCTTTTTGCCGTTTCAACTCACGAATTGACCATCCGGAAGCAATACATTCCTTTTCATAGAAGGCTCTTTTATCAGGATCAGAAATGCTGAGCAGTTCACAGTAATGCGACCATGACAATTTTCCAGACAGTGTCTGGAATTTCTGATAGGTCTGATAAAACAATCTCATATTATAAACATTGGATCTTGAAAAACCTTTACCAAATTCTTTCGTCAACGTCTTTGAAAACTGACGCAATGTCTCCTCCCCATATGCTGCACGGATTTGCTCATTCTGCTCATAGCGGACGATAATCTCACCAATATGCCAATAGGTAGACAGCAACTCCTGATTAACCTGCGTTGCTACATTTTGACGGGATTTGTTCAGCAGTTCCCGAATTTCAGATATGGCGGTGTTTAATATGGCACCATCTGTGGAAAGCATTTTATCCTGTTTTGCCATTATATGAGCCTCCCTTCAAATGCTTGTTTTAGTATGCTCTGTCGCATGGCATCCGCCTGTGCTAATGCTGTGTCCACGGTCTGTTCAATGCTGTCGCAGACAAATAGACGGGATTCGATTTCTCTTACTATCTGTTTTTGCTGTGCTATATCACAAAGTCTAATTGAAAGCAATCTCGCTTTAGTGATCCCAAAGGCTGGCTGACTTGTTGCCGTAGCACCGTCAGTTAACTGCTTTGTGACTATTGGTGAAGAGAATTGCCAAAAAAGAAAGCTGGGGTCAATTTTCTTGTTATCTGGTTGAATTAGAATCACATTGGCAGATAATGCAAAATTCTGTGGTGGATGTACTTTATATGGCTTTCCAATAGTGCCTATTTTCCCCATAATAAAATCACCATCTTTCAATGTATATCGTGCTAAATGCTCTTCCAAAACAGATGGCGATACCTTTCTTGCATCATCCAACTTTATTTTCTTTTTTGTGTAATCAATATCCCCAACACCAATATAGGGTATTCCCCCCAAAACTTCTGGTGGAGTTCTATGACTTGGCTGAGGGTCTGTCATAGAAGCAATATCGCCCATCGGAACGGATTGGGTTAAGCCGATAAATGCACTATAAAGCACCACCTGCCGATACACCGCCAACTGCTGCTTTGTAGTCTGCAAGGTTTCCACAGCCTTATCCAATTCGGAGAATAGTTCCTCGATGCGGGTAACGATACGCTGTTGTTCGGGGAGTGGTGGAACATCAAACTCTATTCTTGCTAAATTCTTTCGCGAAATACGTTTTCTTGTCGTTCCACTTTCATATTTTTTAATTTCTGAACGAAAATATACCGAATTGATTAAATGCATAATGTATTTGGAATCAATGTTAGTATTTCTGATTCGCACGATTGCTATATCTACAGCAGTAATGTATTTACCTGACAGTGGGAAAATGCACGCCCGTCCCAAAGGATCAGGTAAACGTGCTATCAGGATATCTCCCTCTTCAAGGAATGTGCAATTAAGTTCTTTAGCCTTGTTATCAGTTATATATCTATCAGACTTATCCTTAAAAAGCCCCTCTCCTATATCTGCAAGTTGAATCAGTCGAACAGTACCACTAGGGTCTTGGTCTTTCTTCTCAATCCAATCACCATCACAAAACAGGCCATCTTGGGCTGTTATATCAGATAAAGTTACATTTTTCATCATTTATGCCACCAATTCCTCATTCATTTCCTGTAGTATCTCCTCATAGTTATCCCCAAAAGAATCATAGAACCCCAACAGACCACCCTTGCGGTCAAAGGGTGTCAAGTCCAAATCCTCCGGCAGGATACTTAAGGATGTGGCAATGTGGTCTTTAATCAGACGCAGCCATTCCATCTGTTCTTCGGTAAACTGAATGTTTCCGGCATTCCGCTTGAATGTCCACTGCATGAAGTTATAATTCACCTTATCCGCAAATGGGGCAAGGTTATCGGAATAACCCATCTCAAAGCGAATGATGGAAATCAAATCCGTCAGCTGCGCTATGGTGCCGCGCTTTACCTTGTCCAGCTTCTTAATGGCATAGCAGTCCCACAGGCGTTCCACGGTAATGCCCCTGGCTTTCAGCTTTTCATACAGTGCCTTTAGCTGCTCGATTGCCATAGGACGATCTTTGTAGCTTTCGTTGTAAATGATGCGCAGAGCAAGTATCTCGTCCTTGTTTTCTTCAATGAACTCATGAAATGTGGAGATGATGCGGTCTGCGTTTTCTTCCTGCTGGGCATCAAAGCCTGCAAACAAGACAGAATCAATGTTTGTATTGTCGATGATCTGGTCATGGCTGCGGCGCACATTTTCAATGTAATCACGGACATCCGGGTCATGGAACGGTGAAACGGCAGATTGAATCAATTCTTTCTGTGCCTGTTTTATCTGCTCATCTGTGACTTCCACCGAACCAGTGTCCGTCTGTGCCTTTGCAATCAGCACATCTTCATCAAAGGCATTCAGCAGATTTTCTGCAACGGCTCCGGCGGCAGTGCCGACTTTGGATTCAAACTGCTTACGCTCTGCCGGGGTCATCTGACTGTTGAGGCGAATGACACGGTTTGCAAGTGAGGTCAGGGTATCCTCGTCCTTTGCACCAAGAGCCACATTCATCATAAGTTCTTTCATGCTGACGGTCGGCTTGCGCTCCAGCGGTCTGGTATCCGATTTTTTTGATTTCGTAACGCCAACGGCATCCACGATAACAAAATGGTCTTTATTCTCTGTAGCAGATGGAGTGACCTTCTGCAAATCATCCTTGCTGAGGACACGGGTGCCTCTACCTTTCATCTGCTCAAAGTAATTTTTGCTGCGCACATCACGCATGAAAATCAGACACTCGATTGGTTTTACATCGGTACCCGTTGCAATCATATCTACGGTGACAGCAATACGAGGGTTATAATCATTGCGGAAAGAACTTAAAACCGATTCTGGATTGTCTGCGGAATAGGTGATTTTACGGCAGAAGTCGTTGCCTTCGCCAAATTCCTCACGGACAATCTGAATGATATCATCTGCGTGGCTGTCCGTTTTTGCAAAAATCAATGTTTTCGGCACTTCTTTTCTGCGAGGGAAAAGTGTCGTAAACAGATTTTCCTTAAAAGAGCGAATGACCGTGCGTATCTGACTTGGATTGACAATATCCCGGTCAAGCTGTGTGGGTTTGTAATCCACATCTTCATCAAGCTGTTTCCAGCGTTTGGCTCTGGACAAGCGGTCACGGTATTCAATGAGTTGTTTCATCAAATGTGCGCCGTTTTTTCCCACCTGTGTTTCAATCAGAAATATGTCCTCGCCCACATTAACACCGTCAATAATGGCTTGTTCACGTGGATATTCGCTGACAATATTTTCATTAAAAAACGCAAAGGTACGATTATCTGGGGTGGCAGTCAACCCAATGATAAACGCATCGAAATAGGTCAGTACCTGACTCCACACATTATAGATGGAGCGGTGGCACTCATCGACTATGATACAGTCGAAAAACTCCGGCGGATATTTTTCGTTGTAAACCACTTCTTTTGGTGCTTTGCTTTCTGCTGTTACAAATTCATCGAAGGACTTTTCTTCGGTGGATTCGTCCAGTTCTTCACCCTTCAGAATAGAGTACATTCTCTGAATGGTACAGATGCAAACTTGAATATCGTTCGGTATGTAGGAATTTTTCAGTCTGCGAACACCGTAAAGCTGCGAAAAAGAGCGTGGGTCATCATTGGGAGTGTAGGCAAGGAATTCACGCTCCGCTTGTTCGCCTAAGCCTCTGGTGTCTACGAGAAAGAGGATACGGTTCATCTTTCCGTATTTTAATAAGCGGTAGGCAGCTGTAATTGCAGTAAAGGTTTTGCCTGCACCTGTAGCCATCTGCACCAATGCTTTGGGACGATTTTCTGCAAATGAGTTGTCCAGATTTTTGATTGCATTCACTTGGCATTTACGAAAACCCTTTTCGTCCAATGTTGGGAAATGCTTCATATTATTTCGGATGGTATCCGGCTGTTGTAATAATGCAAACAGGGTCTCCGGGCGATGGAAAGAGAATACGGTTCTGGAACGGTATTTTATATCGTTATAATCAGTGAAGCGAATCAGCTTATCTGTTGTTTCATAGGCAAAACGAATTTTATAATCATTCTTTATCCATTTGAAGGTGCTGTTCGCATAACGACCGGACTGCACTTCAACATCGGTTATGGATTCGCCCTTTTCTTCTCGCTTGGCTTCAGCAACACCGACAGGCTTACCGTCAACGAAAAGAGCGTAGTCAACTTCACCCGTGCTTGTGGGGAATTCACGAACAGCAACACCGAGCGCAGCAGACAGATTCAGTTTTTTCATATCTTGAATCACCCAACCGGATTGACGCAGTTTATCATCTATCACAAGCCGTGCTATTTCTTCGGGTGTCATATCACTTGCCCTCCTCATCAATATATTCCACAATATCTCCAAAATCGCACTTCAGTGATTTACAGATTCTGCTTAGCACTGCAAGTGTTACTTCTTCATCTTTTCTCATACGTGTCAGTGTATTGGGAGCAATTTCCGCCGCCTTACGCATGTCGGCCTGACTCATTTTTTTATCTATCAATAGTTTCCATAAACGATTATATGATACAGCCATGCAGCTCCTCCTTGATGAATGCAACGATCTCATCTGATCTAAATAAACTTACCCATAGAAACTATATCACAATTTTTATGTTTAAGCAATCAACATTCGCATCTCAATGCGAATCTCTCTCTTTACGATTCTACGTTTTATAAGTAGTTTAGCAGAGACTCTGCTCCGAAAAGTCCCTCACCATCAAAACTCTCCGGAGCAAAACCATTACATCTAATCAGCTGTTCCCCGCCACAATCCTCTCCGCAATCTCATAAATCAATTCCGGCTTCCCTTTTACCTCCTCCATTACCGCATCGGTCATATAAATCCCATTCCTGCGAACAGAAGGAATAACCTCATGAGTAATCCATCGCCTAAATCTCCTGACCATCTCCATCCGTTCCTCCACCTGCGCATCATTTTGTGACACACCCTTTTCATCTGCATCCAGCCGCCCCAGGGTTCTCCGGTAATTGGTATCTCCAAAAGCAGCACACACATCTTTCCCGACAAACCACGGTTCCCCCTCTATCGTTATTGTCCTGATTTTTCCAAACTGTTCATCACTGAAAATCTGCATTCTCTCCATCAAATAATTCCCCTTTCATACATAAATCATCTCATGCAAAATGATCTCTTCCGCACGGTTTACGATGTTCTGCATGGAGCGCACCCACTCGATCCAGCAGCGGCGTTTCAGTTCCTCATTCACCTTTTCTGCTTCTGCCATCTGCTGAATGATCCGCTCATAACGCCCCTGCGCCTGCTCGTTCAGATCAGCAAGGTAAGAATGCAGCCTGTCTGTCAGGATCAATTCATTCAAAAGCAACGTGTTGGTCTCCTTCAAATATTCCCGGTGCATCCGTCCCCACTTGCCTATGGGACGTTTTTCTTCCGAACACACGATATCCGGCAGGTAATAATCTCCGTGTAAAGTGTAGTGAATACCATTTTCTACCATCTCTTTTTTCAGCTCTGTCATAATAAAATGCTCCTTTCTTGTACTGTTGTTTTTCCTTTTCTGACTGGATTAGCAAGCAATGGAAAAATATATATTTTTCCCGCTTGCTGGTGTGCACCCCCAGACCCCTGACGTCCGCTTTGCGTCCGTCCATCATCGGTCGAGACCTCGATGCTTTTCTTTTTCTGCCCGGCCAAGAGCCGAGTCCAGATTCTGTTTAACCGCCTGCCAGTTTTGCATTTCGCTCCGTGTCTCCCTGTACTTCTGATACTGTTTTTTCTGTTCGGTCATCAGTTCCTGAATCCGGGAAGTCAGATCTTTCACCTTCGGCAGCGCCTTCAATCCGGATTCATCAAAGTACTTCTTGGCGGCAAGGTGCATCGCCAGGTCGGCACGGTGTTCTTCGTAAAATGCTTCCGGATTTTTGCTCTTTTTGTAAGCGGCGTACACTTCTCTGGTGCGTCCGTAATTCAGGATGTGCTGCTTCATTGCTTTGGTCTCACGCAGCTGGGCCTCCGTATTTTTCAGAAGATCCGCAGTGGCATCAAACTCCGCTGTCACTGCATATACTTTCGCATCCAGTTCTTCCATACTCTGAAAGCCTTCTCTCTCATAAACCATCAAAGCCTCCGCCATGGCCTTGACATTAAAGACCTTCGCCCACTGCGCATAACCGCCGCCCTTTCCTTCGGCCAACTTCTTCTGAATGTCGATCAGGAATTCTACATTTCGCTTTGGCTGTTTGCTTCCTGCACCGTCGGACTTTACAGGTTTTTTTTGCTCTTTGTGGACGGAACCGGCAAGAATCCTCTCCCGGATTTCCTCTTCGGAATATCCTGCTCCCAGCGTTTTCATTCTGGTAAATCTCTGCTGTCCCGGTGCTCGGAAGGAAATGTGCTTGCCCCTTTTGATTTCATAACCGGTCTGCTCCATATGATTTACCAATTGTTCAAAGCTGGTGCAGAGCGGCACTGCCTTTTCGATTTCTTCTTTCAATTTTTTCTTCCAGCTGGCGCCGGTTTTCTCCGCATTCCATTCTGCATAATGCTTGCCCTTTTCTGCCGGTTCCGTGACTACGGAAAGACCATTTTCCCGACAAAGCTCATCGCTGATATCCCGCACCACATCGGCGCTGTCCTTGTAATTATTGAACTTGTGTGTGCAGTCCAGTGTTGTGGAATTGAATACGATATGATTGTGAACATGCGCCTTATCCACATGAGTTGCCACAACAAACTGGTGCTTCCCTTCCGTAAATTTCATTGCCAGCTCATAGCCCAGCTGATTGGCCTGCTCCGGTGTGATCTCCCCCGGGTAAAAGGACTGGCGCAGCTGATAGGCAATGACATCACCTTTTTCTTTCACCTCCCTTCCGGTGATTGCCTTGTACTGCTGCTTTGCCAGGAGAAACTCCACATCCACTGTGGCTGCTTCGCACTCATAACAGCGAATAAGCTGACCTTCCTCCGTCTTATTCGGATTCATCACATAATCGGTGCGGGCAGAAAGAGATTGTAAGACTGTCCTTCCCTGATTCCTGTGCATGGGAATAATTCTCGTCGTTGCCATTATGCGATCCCCCTTAATATTGCGATTTCCCCGACTGCCTGTTTCATCTGCTCGCACAGTTCGCTGTAGCCTGATTTCAGTTCTGTCACATCCTCTTCGTAGAGATTTCCGGTTGCATTGCAACGCTGTGCAATCTGATTCACATTTGCAGCTGTCCTTGCCATCAGGCTCAGCAACTTTTGAAACTCCGGAAGTTCCAGATGAATCACCATTCCATCAACCGCCATCTTTCTGAGATAGGCACTTCGATTCTTAATCCCCAGCTGTTCCATTTTCAGCTGCACCATTTCCATTTCATGCTCCGATAGATTCAGCAAAATCTGTTATGTTCTTGTCTTTGCCATACATATCCTCCTTTTCCTGTGACGACTGTGACGCTGTGACGATGCTTTGAGGGACGAGGCTGCCCTTTGTGGTATCGTCACTACCGTCACGATCGTCACCTGTGTCCTGTTGTAATGTCAGTGTGATCTTGCTGCCGGTGCGGCAATGCTCATTCTGATACAAAATGTGGTACTGTTGTGCGAGCACCCCGGCCTTTACATTCAATCGTTTCGTCAGGGCGTTGGCTGCATCTCCAGCTTCAGTGCCTCCACCAACTCTGTGGCGCTTCCAGACCAGTTCGGCTGTTCCGGACAAAGCAGACCGATAACGGCATCCACCAGAGGATCCGGCAGTTCCTTCCACAGCTCTGTCTCCGCATGATCTAACATCCACAGCAGCCTGTCCGGATCCTTTGTCAGGAAAAGAGTCTGGTCACTCTGATCCCGCCCCACAATATCCAGTGTGGTGCTGTTGTCTGTCCGCTTTTCCTTTCGCATCAGGAAGGCTCCGTCTGCACATCCCAGTATACCTGTCGTCCCGGAAATCATTTCAAACTGATCCCCCGCCGGTGTCTTTCTGGTATGGTGTACGATCAGGATGCAGATTCCTTTTTGATCGGCAAATTCCTTCAGCTTTCCTATCACTTCATAATCGCTTGCGTAACTGTAGGTGTCTCCGCTGAACTCCCTGACCTTCTGCAGGGTATCAATGATCACCACTCTGGTTTCCGGATGCGTTTTCAGAAAGTCCTCCAGCTACACCTCCAGCCCTTCGCTGATTAATTTTGACTGCACCGCCAGATGAAGATGATCGGTGCCCTCCACGCCGAACATCCGAAACAATCTGCTCTGGAGCCGCTGGTAATCATCCTCCAATGCCAGGTACAGCACATCTCCCTGATGGACTTCATATTCCCACAGCCTCTGCCCGGTGCTGATATGATAGGCCAGCTGCGCCATCAGAAAGGATTTTCCCACCTTGGCGCTCCGGCGAAGATGTAGGTGCCGGAGTACGGCAGCCCTTCAATAATCGGCGGGCGATTCTGAAATACATTGTCATATAATTCGTTCATGGAAATCGTCATTAAGCTGTTCACTCTCATTTCTGCCATTCATTGTCCTCCTTCAGTCCTTTCATTACTTCGGTAATCATCTGGATCGTATCCAGCAGGTCTTTGTCCGGTGTTTCTCCGGTACCAAATCCCTGCAAATGCGCCAGCACCTCCTCCAGTTTTCCTTTCAATGCCTTATACACCCTCGGATTTCCCTGCACTGTGATTTCCCGGCATGTGAGCCGCCGGATAATATAATCCTGCTTGGTAAGTCCCGACAAGCTAACCGCCGTTTCTATCAACTCATCCTCCTCCGGCGATACACGAAATGCTACCGTTTTATTTCTCCATCTTCCCTGCTGATCCATATTTTTTGCTGACATCATCCATTGCCCCTTTCTATATTTAATCGATCTGCCATCTCCGTCTGCCTTGTGGGGAAGAGATGTGCGTAGTTGTAAGTGATATTAATTGCTTCATATCCGACTCTTTCGGCAATCGCCAGAGCGGAAAATCCCATGTCGATCAGTAAACTGATGTGGGAATGCCGGAGATCGTGGATACGAATTTTCTTCACTCCGGTCTCCTTGCAGCCCCGCTCCATTTCATGGGAGAGATAGTGCTTGGTGACCGGGAACAGGCGATCTCCGTCAGAGCCGCTGTAATACATTCCGCTGAAATCCTGCATCTCCTCGCATAAGAAGTCCGGCATCTTGATAAATCGATTGCTTTTTCTGGTCTTGGGTGAGGTAATCACCTCCTCTCCGTTCAGCCGCTGATAGGACTTGTTAATGCTGAGCATTTTTGCTTTGAAGTCAAAATCCTTTGCCGTAAGGGCCAGCAGCTCGCCTTCCCGGATGCCCGTCCAGTAAAGGACTTCAAAGGCGTAATAGGATAAAGGCTTGTCCATCATGGCCTCCGAGAATTTCAGGTACTCCTCCTTCGTCCAGAAGTCCTTTTCTTTGCTCTCCTCGTGCCCCATATTTCCAACCTTTGTCGCCGGGTTGACCTGTAATCCATAAAAGCGGATTGCATGATTGAACATGGCACTCAGTTGATTGTGAATGGTTTTCAGATAGGTCTGTGAATAAGGTTTCCCGTCTCCGCTAGTTAAGGAGCGCATCTCGTTATGCCATTCGATGATGTCCTGCGGCGATATTTCTGACAGCTTCCGCTTCCCCAGATAGGGCAGGATTTTCTTTTGAATAATACTTTCCTTCGTCATCCAGGTATTCAGCTTCAGCCCCGGCTTGATATCCCGCTCATAGAGCTTTGCAAAGCTCTCCAGCGTCATGTCAATGTTGGCCTGCTTCTGGAGCAGGAACTCTCGTTCCCACTCCTGCGCCTGGCGTTTGGTTGTAAATCCTCTCTTACATTTCTGTTTGCGGTTTCCCTGCCAGTCCACGAACCGGCACATAGAATACCAGGTTCCATTTTTTGCTTTGTATACCGGCATCTTACTTCCTCCCCTCTGCTTCCTTTTTTGTTCCATAAAACTGCTCCCGGAAATATTGCCGATCGATTCTGCCATCAATGACAATGCACCCGGTTTTCTTCAGCTCCGCATTCATCTTGCGGATTACCTTGTAGGCATAAGGGATGGACACATCCATCTCCTCCGCCACTTCTGCCACACGCATAAACATTTTTTCTGCCATTTTGCGCCCTCCTTTTATTAATCATATTTGTTTAGTATTCTTGTATTATACTAAGCTTTTTCGTTTATGTCGAGACTTTGAAAGAAAGAATTTTAAACAATTTTGTTTAGATTATTCTTGACGCTACTAAGCATATCTGCTATACTTTCTGTATCATAATAGAAACGGAGGCCGCTCTCATGGCTATAGGAGAACGAATCAGCTTTATGCGCAAATTGCGCGGCATGACACAGAAATACTTGGGACAGCAGTTGGGTTTCCCGGAGCGGAGCGCCGATGTCCGGCTGGCTCAATATGAAACCGGAACCAGAACCCCCAAAGAAGATCTGACCAATCAGATTGCTTCCATACTAGATGTCTCCCCGGCGGCACTGGCTGTGCCGGACATTGATACCTATGTTGGACTGCTCCATACCTTCTTCACCTTAGAAGATCGCTACGGTCTGACCATCACCTCCTACGATGGGGACAACTGCATCCGTCTGGGCAAGAAAAACGGGCAGGTTGACTCCACCATCCTTCAAATGCTGGAGGACTGGCAAAATCAGAAGGCAAAGCTTCTCGCCGGAGAAATCTCCAAAGAGAAATACGATGAATGGAGATACCACTATCCTGCGTCCGGCAGCACAGCTTTTCATTCCGCCGGCAACAGTGACCTGGCAGATGCCATCGCTCATGCTGCTGCGGACAACTCACGGGAATAATTGATCAACACACAGAAACAAGCATTTGCTCCACGAAAAAAACAGCTTTACCGACTTCCAAACAGGAATCAGTAAAACCGTTTTCTTTTATGCTCTAAAATTCATTCACCTGCAAACCGCCGGAGCGGTTCATCAAAGTAAACAAATCTGTTTAGAGCTGATGTTATCAAATTGTTATCAAATGTACCCGTAAATTTCAAAAAAGCCTGTAAATAAGCCATTCTTCGAGTATCTTTACTTATTCAAACTCAATCGTAGCCGGCGGCTTCCCCGTACAATCATACAGCACCCTGTTCACGCCCTTCACTTCATTAACAATTCTCCTGGTCACAGTTCCCAGGACCTCCCACGGAAGTTCTGCCGACTCCGCAGTCATAAAATCAGATGTAAGCACAGCTCTCAATACAACGGCATAATCGTACGTTCTCTCATCACCCATGCAGCCAACCGACCGCATATTCGTCAGCGCCGCGAAATACTGGCCGAGTCCCTTATCGACTCCGGCTTTTGCAATCTCCTCGCGGTAGATTGCATCGGCTTCCTGAACGATTTTTACCTTGTCCGGTGTGATCTCGCCGATGATGCGCACGCCCAGGCCCGGGCCCGGGAACGGCTGGCGGTAAACCAAATACTCCGGAATTCCAAGTTCCAGACCGGCCTTTCTTACCTCATCCTTAAACAGAAGGCGCAGCGGCTCGATGATCTCCTTAAAATCCACATGCTCCGGAAGTCCGCCCACGTTGTGGTGAGACTTGATCACGGCTGACTTTCCAAGTCCTGACTCAATCACATCCGGGTAAATGGTTCCCTGTACGAAATAATCCACCGTGCCGATCTTCTTTGCTTCATCTTCAAATACACGGATAAACTCTTCTCCTATAATCTTTCTCTTCTGCTCCGGCTCCTCCGCCCCTTTCAGTTTCTCATAGAAACGTTCCTGGGCGTTGACGCGGATAAAATTCAAATCATAAGGACCATTGGGGCCAAAGACAGCTTCCACCTCGTCGCCTTCATCCTTGCGCAGAAGACCGTGGTCTACAAATACGCAGGTCAGCTGTTTTCCAACTGCTTTCGCCAGCATAACGGCTGCTACGGAAGAATCCACTCCGCCGGACAGAGCACAGAGCACCTTGCCGCTGCCGACTTTTTCACGGATAGACTGTATGGAAGATTCAACGAAGGAATCCATCTTCCAGTCCCCGAAACATTTACAGACGTTGTATACGAAATTGGACAGCATCTTCATGCCTTCCTGTGTGTGCATAACCTCCGGATGGAACTGAACCGCATAGAGGCCGCGCTCCTCACATTCCATGCCTGCCACCGGGCAGACCGGTGTGTGAGCGGTAACCTTGAAGCCTTCCGGGGCTTTTTCTATATAATCTGTATGGCTCATCCAGCAGACCGTTTTCGGGCTCACGGAATCGAGGATCCGGCTGTCCGCCTCTGTATCCACTTCCGTCTTGCCATATTCGCTGACTGGAGCCGTCGCAACGCTTCCGCCCAGCATATGAGCCATCAACTGGGAACCATAACAGATTCCAAGGATCGGAATTCCCATCTCAAAGATTTCTTTTTCACAATGCGGGGACTCCTCCTTGTATACACTATTAGGGCCTCCGGTGAAAATGATTCCCTTCGGATTCATTTCCCTGATCTTATCCAGTCCCAGTGTGTATGGATGAACCTCACAGTAAACATTGCATTCTCTGACTCGTCTGGCAATCAGCTGGTTGTACTGACCACCGAAATCCAGAACAATAATCATTTCTCTTTCCACGGATATTCCTCCTATAATAATCATGTACGGTATCACGAACGCCGGAAATGAAAAAAACCGGACATAAGCCGCTTTATCTTTAGCATTCCCGCATTCCTGCAATAAAAAACAAAAATTGCAAATGAAGATGAAAGGCTGTTGCATGCATCTTAACCGATTTCTGCAACAGCTCTTTCCATGATATTATATTCTATCGGAAAAGCCTTGACAAGTATTTTCTCGCGTCCTCAGAAAAAGCTGTGAAAAATAAACGACTCCCACTCCTCAAAATCCCGTTTCTTTGACACAAAATCCAATCGTTTGACACGCTTTTCTCCGCCCATGGCGTACATTTTCCCGATTAGGTACGCATATGGCACCATACTATCAAATCACGTCCTGTCTGAAAATCCGCTTCATATTTTCCACATTCAGGCCGCGGATCACTTCCACTGCCATGGATACGGCCGCCTCAATATCTGATTTCGCACAGAAGTTATAATGGCTGTGCACGTAGCGGGAAGGAATTCCCAGCACCAGAACCGGAACCGCCTGACCGGTCAGACTGATCTTCCCTGCGTTTGTGCTGCCGCCTCTCCGAACAGCATCCTGACAAGGAATTCCTAATTTTTCTCCGATCTCATGCGCGTACCGGATAAACGCCGGATTCGATACGTAGCTGTTATCCAGATGGCGGATCTGTACACCGCCTCTCATCACTCCCTGCGCGATTCCCGCCTGGAAATAGGGATCATCGGCAGGTGAGCCCTCAAACACGATCGCCAAGTCAGGCCTCACCTGCTGAGCAGTCACCACAGCCCCCCTGGTTCCCACCTCTTCCTGGGCCGCAAACGCACCCACGACTCTGGCCGCCAGGCGGTCTTCCTCCTCCATCAGAGCCTTCATAGTTTCTATGATACAGAAGCATCCCAGGCGGTTATCAAATGCCTTTCCAAAGCAGATGCCGTTTTCCTCATGATATTCATACGCCACATCCGGAACAACGGGGTCGCCCGGACGGATTCCGTACACAGCAAGCACCTCTTCCCGGCTGCACGCGCCCACATCAATCAGGATATCCTCGATCCTCAGGCTGTTGTCCGCCTTCTGCTCCGGTGTCAGAAAATAAACCGGTTTCGACGTGGTAATACCTCTGTGCATTTTTCCTTCTGCCGTTCTCACAATAACCGAGTGGGCCGGAAGGCTGGTAAGGTGAAAACCGCCGAGTGTTACGATGCTCATAAGACCATTTTCCATAATAGACTGAATCATGAATCCGCATTCATCGAGATGGGCAGCCAGCATCAGCACCGGACGTCTGTCGGATGAAAATGATGGCTTCTCATGAATCTCATTATTGCCCCCAGTCCCGGTCGTAAGAGCCGTTGGCTTCAGTTCTGTGTATACATTGTGCATTGCATCATTTCGAAAGGCCATTCCACTACAATATTTTTTTATCACTCTGACCACGCCTTCCTCAAAACCGCTGGGACCGAACGCATTGGACAGTTCTTCCAGAATCTTTAAATCAATCATGCTGCTTCTCCTCTTTCCTCTATTACTCTATCAATTTATTTCTCCATCTTTCTATTACTTTATCTTTCTATTACTCTATCTTTCCATTTTTCTATCTATCCATCTGATTGGCTCACTGCTACAGAACGCCCAGTTTCTTAAGCTCACCCATAAATTGCTCCATCTTCAGTTCCCGCAGGACAAGACTGGTATCCTGCGGCACCTTCATGCCAGGCTGAAGACCTGCAAAATGATTCCTGCCCTGGTAGCAAAAGTGTTCGATATTCTCCAGAATTGATCCGGCCATGCCCCTCGCCTCCAACGCTAACCCCTTCAAATTATTGGGTGTTGCGTCGGTCTGGAATTCCAATCCCCAGTAAATAAGGCCTGTATAAACGCTCCCGATACGATTTGCGGTATTTACCAGCTTTGTTTCATCGCCAGGCTGTCCGGGCGGTCCCATTGCCTCCGGTAATTCAACCTTAAAAATGCGGTGGAGCGGTTCTGTGTACTCCTGAAGCTTCTCCAGCTTGCCAGTGATCCACTTCACATACCGCAGGATCTCCTCTTTTGCGGCCTCATCGGTGAGGAGCAGAGGACGGAACATTTCCTGTTTGAGGCTGCCGGCCTTCTGCAGGCCAGAGTCCAGAACTGCAAAAAGCAGTTTGTATTCCCATGCATACGGCTTCACTTCCATAATATAGCTGACTTCCCTGTCCAGATTCGTCCGGTTTTCGCCCGCGTCTTCCCTGTCTTTTATGATAGAACCACAGTATTCACAAACTCCGTACCCCAGCCCGTCGTCGTAAAACACCGGTGCACCGCAATGTCCGCAGATAATTGTCTCCATTAAATTCCCTCTCTCCTCATAAAATCCGTCTGTATCTATGGAAAAATTATAACATGAAACGAATAATTTTCCTATCTTGTGCGGAAAGTTGCTGCTCCGTATATGTAAATACAGAACAAATGCCGCCCCAGGCAGAGACGAACTCCTCCAAAGGCAGCATTTGAAATAACGTTTATTCTGTTTTAACATTCACCTGATCTATCTTCTGTCTAAATACTCTTTAATTGCATTTCCGATAAATTTTGAGGCTCCCACCCCGTATTTCAGGTCGTTCACCTCGATATATATGGGATTGGATTGATAGGATTCCGCCGTAAAAGACCAGTAATTCTCTCCCATATCAATTCCTTTATTGGTTTCTTCGCAAAAAGCAATTAAATTGCTTACCGCCTTCTGTACTTCCGGAGATGCGGTATCTCTGCTTAGGTCGGCCGTAAGGCGTTTCGTCAACAGCTCCGTTTGCTCCATAATCCCAGTCACTTCTGTCTCAGAAACAGCCGGTCCTTCAGACAAATATTTCTGAAAACCTTCCTTCATTGCCTTTGTATAATTCTCAATGCTGCCATACTGCCTGACTGCCTGGCTGGCAATCTCATCTTCATGCGACTGCAGCGCGCTTAGCATTTCGCCAAACTGCTCCATACTTCCAAGCTGTTTTATAATCTCATCCGTATGTGTTGCTTTAAACTCACTTAAAGCCTGAAAATATTCGCTCATATCAAACTCTTTAAAGTCCATACACATTTCTCCATGAATTAATTTATCGAGTAACTCCAGCATACCATTCAATCTGTCGCGTTTCAGCTGAATCAGCTCCCTCTGCTTTTCGAATGCGGCTGCTTTACTAAATTGCGGGTTTTCCATAATCGCTTTGATTTCCTTCAGCGTAAAGTCCAGTTCCTTAAAAAACAGGATCTGCTGCAGTACTTCCAATGCATGTTCATCATACAGCCTGTATCCGGCTTCCGTCATTTCCGTCGGCTGAAACAGGCCGATCTCGTCATAAAACTGGAGCGTCCGAACACTGACACCCGTCAATGTGGAAACCTGTTTAACAGTCATCATAATTCTCACCTTCCTTTACCGCCCGGTTCGGTTCTCCTGCCCCTTCCTGCCGGCGTTGGAAGGAACCGGGGACCTCATCTCTGACTCTCACTTTACACTATCACCATGCGTGATAGTCAATACTTTATTAAAATTTTCTTATAAACTTCAAATTTTCTTATAAAATTGACGATACTCCCCTCTGTTTTATGCCAAAAAGATACAAACTTCATAATTCGTTAGAAACCCTTAATAAATTTCATAATCTTTTTACGTTGCGGCCAAATTTCTGTTACATTTTTCCAGTATGATAATATTATAAACATAGGAAATCGAATTAAGCAGTCAGAGCGCTTCCTACATATGTTTCCACTAAGTCGGCGGGGTTGACGTAATGTCACCTTGCCGGCTCAACCTAATTTATGGGGTGTTTTTTACAGTCTAAAATTTTTTTCATATTTTTTTGAAATTTATCTGGACAAATCCAATTTCCTATGGTATTATAAGGAAGTTGTCGGAAACGACAGATACGGCCTATTGGTCAAGCGGCTAAGACGCCGCCCTCTCACGGCGGAAACCCGGGTTCGATTCCCGGATAGGTCATGAAAACCTTTCTGAATATCAGGAAGGTTTTTTTGTTTCTCAGAAAGGTTTATACTATGATAAAAAATATTTGGCGGACAGTTGCTGTCATTTCGTAATGATATTGAATTTGAATTGTTCAGTACCCTTCCTGCCTCACTCATGCTTTTCTTCGGTGCCCACGGCATACCTTCGCATACCTTCTCTCCCCGGGTAATGGAAGCACACATAGACGTTCTGGCCCGTAAATAACTTACGGGGCACGAGATTGTAAATGTAATCCGATAAACGTTACACACATCCCGATATGAAAAATAATTAATGGTTGAAATAGTGAAAATAAAATAACTACAGTGCAGCTGCATTTGTCGGATCCGCCTACACTCCATATAAAAGGCGGCTTTCGGGCAGTCTGTTTGTTAGTACCACTGTTAGTTACCGGTTAGTTACGTATTCGTTACTGGCAAATTTCCATACATTTTCATACTGTTTTATTGCTTTTTCACTGATCCGTTATAAAAAAAAGCGCCGCACCCCCTCATGGTTACGGCACTTTTTATTTTTTTATACTCTATAAAATGAGAATTCCCCAGCCTATGCCTCTTCTCAATAGAAACTGTGAAGGCTGGATTTACAAGGGTTTTAGGGGTGTTTGTGCGCTATGAGTGTGCTACTCTGCCGTTCTGATTACTGCTCAGAACACTTTGTGGATTTTAGTATATAAAGCAATAGACAGCCTTCTATCAAAGCGATATAATAAAATTGCTGTTGACTCTTTCCAGCAGGAAGGAGGTGCGACCAGTGCAATACATAACCGCTTTTCTTATCTCTGTTGTGGCAGGTATAGTTTGCTACTATATTTGTAAATGGTTGGACGGGGATAAATAACCAACAGTCTGCCTAAGTTATTCCTCTTCAAAAGGGAAAAGAAACCCCAAGGAGGTGCAACTCCTTGGGGTTTCGCTTTGCGTCCAGTGGACACAACCGCTTTTCTCTGCTAACATCATGTTACGCCAAAAAATAGAAAATGTCAATAGTTTAGTAATTACCAATTTTTTAATCCAACCACCAAACATTTCCTAAATCTTTAAAAAGCCTTATTCCGTAAGCATTTTATTAAAATTTCCCAGCCTTCGCAGCTTCCTCAATCGAAACAGCAACAGCAACAGTCATACCAACCATCGGGTTATTTCCTGCACCGATCAGACCCATCATCTCAACGTGAGCCGGAACAGAGGAAGAACCTGCGAACTGTGCGTCAGAGTGCATACGTCCCATAGTATCTGTCATACCGTAGGAAGCAGGACCTGCTGCCATGTTGTCCGGGTGAAGTGTACGTCCTGTACCACCGCCGGAAGCAACAGAGAAGTACTTTTTGCCCTTCTCATTACATTCTTTCTTGTAAGTACCTGCAACCGGATGCTGGAATCTGGTTGGGTTGGTGGAGTTACCAGTGATGGAAACGTCAACGCCTTCCTTCCACATGATTGCAACGCCTTCTGTTACGTCGTTGGAGCCGTAGCAGTTAACCTTTGCTCTTAAGCCTTCAGAATAGGACTTTCTCCACAGTTCTTTTACTTCGCCTTTGTAGTAATCCATCTCGGTCTCTACGTAAGTAAAGCCGTTGATTCTGGAAATAACCTGAGCGGCATCTTTTCCTAAACCGTTTAAGATAACTCTTAATGGTTTCTCTCGAACCTTGTTTGCCTTCTCTGCGATACCGATTGCGCCTTCTGCTGCTGCGAAGGACTCATGACCTGCCAGGAAGCAGAAACAGTCTGTGGTCTCTTCCAGTAACATCTTTCCTAAGTTACCATGGCCTAAACCAACTTTACGCTGATCAGCAACGGAACCCGGGATACAGAAAGACTGAAGGCCTTCGCCGATAGCTGCAGCCGCGTCAGCAGCTTTCTTGCAGCCCTTTTTAATTGCAATGGCTGCGCCTACAGTGTAAGCCCATTTTGCATTCTCAAAACAGATCGGCTGAATTGCCTCTACCTGCTTGTATACATCTAAACCAGCATCTTTAGTGATCTTCTCAGCTTCTTCGATCGAAGCGATGCCATAGCTGTTTAAAACGGAATTGATTTTGTCAATTCTTCTCTCATATGATTCAAATAAAGCCATTATCTTGTCCTCCTTGTTATTAGGCTATGTCAAATTCTGCAAATGGAAATCCGATATTTCTATGTAGACTTATCGTCCTGTCCCATTATTCATGTCTTGGGTCGATGATCTTAACAGCGTCAGCAACACGGCCGTACTGTCCTTTTGCTTTCTCCCATGCAGTATTCGGATCGTCGCCCTTCTTGATGAAATCTGTCATCTTTCCAAGGCTTACGAACTGATAGCCGATGATCTGATCGTCAGCATCCAGTGCAATACCGGTTACATAACCTTCAGCCATTTCAAGGTAACGAGGACCTTTCTTTAAGGTTCCGTACATGGTACCAACCTGAGAACGAAGTCCCTTTCCTAAGTCTTCCAGTCCCGCACCGACAGGAAGTCCATCCTCTGAGAACGCACTCTGGGTTCTGCCGTATGCGATCTGTAAGAATAATTCTCTCATTGCTGTATTGATTGCGTCACAAACAAGGTCTGTGTTCAATGCTTCTAAAACGGTTAAACCTGGCAGAATCTCTGCAGCCATGGCAGCGGAGTGAGTCATACCGGAACATCCGATGGTCTCTACCAGTGCTTCCTGAATGATGCCTTCTTTGACATTTAAAGTCAGCTTACATGCACCCTGCTGAGGAGCACACCAGCCAACGCCATGTGTTAAACCGGAGATATCTTTAACTTCTTTAGATTTTACCCATTTTGCTTCTTCTGGGATTGGAGCAGCGCCGTGATGAACGCCCTGTGCCACTGTGCACATCTCTTCTACTTCCTGTGAATAAATCATGTTAAAACTCCTTTCGAATAAGTAATAATTGTGAAAAGTACTTTGTTAAATATATCACATCATACTTAGCTATATTCTCTCACAGAATGTCGAATTTCGCAAGCATTTTTTGGATTTCCCTGTAAAATCAAGGGGGTTGGGAAATCTCCTGATTTATCATTTTTCCTTCCCTCTCACGCATATAATTACTAACCACCTGTCAAAGGAGCATCTGTCAATTACCCAAGTCTAAAGACACGGGCTTGTAGCTCAACAACCGTAGTAAAAACAACAGGGGATTCCTCTGTCTCCTACCTCTAACATTGGCTGCTATAGGCTGATTGACTGCAGCCCTTCTGCTTCGGCTTTGCCTGACAGACCTCTGCTAACCAGAGAAGAATTCGCTTTCGATCCCAGTGGAATTGAATCGTTACGCCGGGATGCTCTTCGGAGCGGCAAGGTACAAATTCATCACACCGATCCGGTCATCATTGCTTCGTTATCCGCACTTACAGCATTGGAATTACACGTTCTAAAGATTCAATAAAAGAAAGGAAAGAGAGACTCTGTAAGAGACGCTGAGGGGCGCCTTTCCTCTCATGTCTGAAGACACGAGTCTCCAGGTACATCTATGAAATCGAAAAATATCAGCGCTCTGCTCATTTCAATCATGATCCCTTTGGCTGTCGGCTCTATTTCCGCGCTTATCAGCGGTAATACGGTGGCCTACCAGACATTGATCAGGCCGCCCTTATCACCGCCGGCCTTTCTGTTTCCGGTTGTCTGGACAATTCTGTACCTGTTAATGGGGATCTCCTCCTACATGATCTATGTCTCGGGGGATCCAAACACAGGAAAAGCGCTTAAATACTATGCATTACAGCTTCTTTTCAATTTTGGATGGAGCATCCTGTTTTTTGGTCTCTCCCAATATCTGCTGTCATTTATCTGGCTTATTGCACTGATCCTGCTTATAGCCGTGATGATTTACCAGTTTTATAAAATCTCCCCTCTGGCAGCCTGCTTACAGATTCCATACCTGTTATGGTGTATGTTCGCCGCATATCTGAATCTGTCTATTTACCTTCTGAATCGATGATCCGTGTTTTGCCGGTTACGAAAACAGGAGAAAAGGGGAACTGCCCCGCCAGTGATGGTAAATCACAGGTATGACAGCTCCCCTTTCTTCCTGCAGCATTTCCTTCGAAGCTTCCGCATCTCCAGTCAGGTCCACGTCCAGGCCCACATTCTGGTTCACGTTAAGGTCCACCTTCAGGCCCACATTCTGGTTCACGTTCAGGCCCACAGTCAGGCTCACATTCAGGCCAATATTCAAGCCGCTCCCTCTTTCAAGTTTCTGTCCAGCAGCTTTAAAAATGGGAGCATCACCAGCACATAGGTCACAGAGAAAATAATACTTGCAGCGATTGACGCTTTGTTCCGGTGCCGTTTTGGGATTCCCATTCCAAACAGAAACCCGGCAGCACAGACGCAGAGCTTTAACAACGCCACATCACGGATTTTCCAGGACTTTATATATTCGTCCGCAGTATCCAGCCATTGTTTCATCAGCGTGTCCTCCTTCATGTATTTCTTATATTTCCATTATATCATCAGGGACAGCCATAATCCAATGTTTTTTCCTGGATTAACCGATCCGCACCGCAGTCTCCACCGCCTGCCTTACCGCTTCCAGCGCCTGTGCGGGCTGCTGCGCGTCTCCGATCAGAACCGCCTCCGGATAAGCCTCTTTCAGTTCCTCATAAAGACCTCTGACCGGGCGTGCCCCGCAGGCATAGATGATATGGGTAAAGCCGCTTAAAACTTCCTGTGTGCCGCGCCTTTCCACTGTCACCTCTCCGCCGTTTACGGATACCAGCTTTGTGCCTGTCATCATGGTAATCTCCGGCCGGTTCAGCCGTATCATGGCCGGCACTTTGTTGTTCACTACCATTCCCGCGCCGATCTCATCTGCCATCTCGATCATGGTAATATGACAGAATCCGCGCTTCTGATGCATCAGGTACTCACAGACCTCACAGCCAACCATACCGCCGCCGACTACCAGGACATTTCCGCCTGGGATTGCTGTCTCTCCTCTCAATACCTTCCATGCGGTTATCGCCTGCTCCGGATCGATTCCCGGTACCGGCGGGAGCATCTCTCCCGCTCCGGTAGCGATAACCAGCGTATCAGGAGAAAGACGGTCAATAACGTCCCTGTCCGCGGCCGTGTTCCGCCGTACGTCTACAGACAGCCGTTCCAGTTCATGCTCCAGATAGACAATCCATTTGCTCAGTTCCTGCTTATGGGGCGGAATACAGGCAAGCCGCATCTGGCCTCCCAGTTCATTTTCCCGCTCCAGGAGAACGACTTTGTGGCCGCGCACCGCACAGGCCCTGGCACAGGCCATGCCGCCGATTCCGCCGCCCACGATCACCACACGTTCCGGCCTTTCCGTTTTCGTAAGCTCCAGCTCTTTCTCCCTGCCTGCCGCCGGATTGATCACGCAGGAGGCCGGATGGCGTTTCGTCTGTTCTCCCACACATCCGATGGCGCAGGCCGCGCACGGTGCGATTCCGTCGTAATCTCCGGCTTCCATCTTTTTTACGAAGTCGGGATCCGCAATCAGGGCGCGGCCCAGCACGACGCCATCCACCTTGCCCGAATCGACCAGATATTCCGCATACCGCGGCTCGCCTATTTTCCCGACCACGAGTACCGGCACTGCCGCCGCCTGCTTCAGCGCTTCCGCCTCCGGAACGTTGACGCCCTGCACCTCCCCGTGGCACGGGATAATCTTATTGCATCGCTCATACTGGGTACCGCCGCTGATTTCAAATGCATCCACGCCGTGACGTTCCAGGATCGGAACGAGGTACTTCATATCTTCCAGCGTATTGCCCTGTTCGTCCCGTTCACTTCCCGACATACGAAGAATAATCGGGAAATCGGGGCCGCAGGACTCCCGAATCGCATCCAGGACTTCACACAGCAGGCGTGCCCGGTTGTCGAGACTGCCGCCGTAACGGTCCGTCCGTTTGTTCCTCATGGGTGATAAAAATGATCCCAGCAGCATATACGCGTGGGCGCAGTGCAGCTCGATTCCGTCAAAGCCGGCGCGCTTGGCATCGTATGCGCCTTTTGCGTATTTCTGTATGATCCCTGGAATTTCCTCCAGTGTGACAGCCCTGGTCTTCTGAGCCATGGAATTTAAGTACACGCTGCTGGCCATGGGCGGAATGCCGCGGAACGCGCTGACACTCTCCGGTCCCGGGTGGGTGATCTGCGGGATCACCCTGGCGCCGCACTCGTGGATTTTGTCCGTGAAACGGCGGTAGGACGCAATACTCTCTTCATTTCTGAAACACAGCGTGTTGCCCAGATACGGCACATCGGGATCTACCGAGAGCGCGTCGGTGATGATACAGCCCACGCCGCCTCTCGCCCTTGCCAGCCAGTATTCCTGCATGGTCTCATTGACCGTTCCGTCCGGGCTCTCGTATCCCAGGGACATGGGCGCCATGAAAACGCCGTTTTTTACGGTCATGGAACCGATCTTTAACGATTCTAATAATCTGGATTTCATCGATAATTCCTCCTCTTTTCCGTGCAAAGCTCTATGCGAAACCGGCATACAGGCTTCCTCTTCACCAGCCTTCTATACCTGCCTTGCAGTGTCAAATCCTTCCGCAATCGCATCAATCGCACGCCTTGCCCGCTTCGCATCTCCGATGACAAAGAAATCCGCCCCAGCCTTCTCACTGGCTTCTTTCAGCGCACTGCTGTCTCTCGAAGCAGACCCCACAGCCAGAACCACGCTGTCACAGACCACGGTCTCCTTCCCTTCCTGTGTCTCAACCACCACACCAGTCTCATTGATTTCGAGACATCGGGCACTTGTGATGATCCCAACCGACTCACCGCCGAGCTTCTGCATCACGGCGATTTTCCGGAGCATTCCCAGATCTTCTCCCGCCGTATCCTTCATTTCCAGCACCTTCACCGGATGCCCGGCCGCCGCCAGCGCATCCGCGGCCTCGAGACCGACCAGCCCGCCTCCGATCACACAGACGCTGCCCTCCGGCTCCACTTCATGCTCCAGCACGGCGTGGGCCTGACAGACCATTTTCTTCCCGCTTCCCGGAAGCTTCAGCTCGATCGGCGCGGAGCCTACGGCCGCGATCACCGCGTCCGGTTTCTCCTCCGTGATAATCTCCGGTGTAAGCGGCGTATGGAAGCGCACCTCCGCACCCGACCGCTCCACCAGCCGTCCAAAGGAAATGGCTGCCTGTTTCATCTCTTCCTTGCCCGGAGCCTGGCCCGCCGTGATAAACTGGCCGCCCAGACGGTCTCCCGCCTCAAAGATCACCGGATGATGGCTCCTCATGAGCAGCACCCTGGCCGCCTCCAGGCCGGCCATTCCGCCGCCTGCGATATAGACCCGTTTCGGAGTCTCCGCCTTTGTAAGCTTCCACTCCTCCTCGTGACCCAGACACGGATTTCTCAGACATGTGATAAACGGTCTGTTCCTTAAATCGCAGAATCCGTCGTAGCAGCCCTGGTTGCAGCCGACACAGTGGATGATGTCCTCTGTCCTGCCCTCCCTCGCCTTATTACAGAACTCCGGATCAGCCAGCTGGGCTCTTCCCATGACGACCATATCGGCCTTATCCTCTTCCAGGATGGCTTCCGCCTGCTCCGCGGTGTTGATCCTTCCCACGGCGATCGTCGCCATCTTCGTCTCTCTTCTGATCCGTGCGGCGTTCTCCACATTAAAGCCTCTCGGAATATCGATGGGCGGAACCTCATAAACGGATCCGGCCGTAATGATATTTCCCCTGGATACATCCAGTACATCCACTCCATTTTCCCCTGCTATGCGGCAGAATTCGATGATTTCTTCGATAGTAAGCCCACCCGGCAGATAATCATCGTGAGCATCAATACGCATGAACAGCGGCATTTCCTCCGGTATGGCGTTCCGAATCGCCCGTATACATTCAAGCGGGAATCTCGACCGGTTCTCAAAGCTTCCTCCGTACTCATCCGTCCTGTGATTTAAGCCTCCGCTTAAGAAGGAATGGGGCAAATAATTGTGCGCGCAGTGGAATTCCAGACAGTCGTATCCAGCCTCGACACAGCGCGCCGCGGCCTTTCCGTAACACTCCACAATCTCCTGTATCCTGTCTGTTGTAATAGCCTTAAGCTTCTTACCCGCAAACTCCATATCATTAACCACCAGCATTTCTGCCCTGGGGTCAAACGTCGTGGCGATAGAGCCCTGCCACAGCTGAATCGCCGCCTTTCCGCCGTTCTGGTGGATGGCATCCGTCAGCTTCTTATGCCCCCCGATCAGGCTGTCGTCACTGATGGATACAAAGTGTGCGGGAGCGCTGGGTGTATGTACCGCGGCCACCTCCACGATGTTTAAGCCGCAGCCGCCGGCCGCTCTGGCCGCGTGGTAGGCGGCAAGCCCCGGGGGGAACCGGGAAGT